>Ga0265327_10000187_pt1 | contig 131135 bp, 120 predicted proteins | sample 41621metaG_FD_202089 | JGI IMG/M metagenome (GOLD analysis project Ga0265327, IMG submission 202089) | Rhizosphere microbial communities from Carex aquatilis grown in University of Washington, Seatle, WA, United States - 4-16-21 metaG | ecosystem: Host-associated > Plants > Roots >... | reverse complement strand
GTTGCGATTCCTGACGGAAGATGTTGAGGCGATCGGTGTTGCCGATATCGAGAGTCATCGATGCGGCGAGGAATTCGACCGGATAGTTCGCTTTCAGATAAGCAGTTTGATACGCGACTTGTGCGTAAGCGGCGGCGTGACCTTTGTTGAAGCCGTAGCCCGCGAATTTCGCGGCTTGTTCGAAGATCTGTTGCGCGACGGATTTGGCGACGCCGCGTTCTTCGGCGCCTTTGACGAACTTTTCTTCGTGCGCCGCCATTTCGGAGGCGATCTTTTTGCCCATGGCGCGACGCAGAAGATCGGCCTGGCCGAGCGAATAGCCGCCGAGTTCGCGGGCGATGTTCATGACGTCTTCCTGATACGTCATGACGCCGTAGGTTTCTTTGAGGATCGGCTCCAGTTTCGGATGCAGATATTCCGGCTTTTCGCGGCCGCGTTTGCAGGCGATGTATTTCGGGATCGAATCCATCGGTCCAGGACGATAGAGCGCCACGAGCGCGACCAGATCGTTGATATGGTCGGGCTTCATCTTGCGCATCAGGTCGCGCATGCCCGCGCCTTCGAGCTGGAACACGCCGACGCTTTCGCCGCCAGCCAGCATCTCGAACGTCTTCTTGTCGCCGAAATCGATGCTCTGCGTATAAAGTTCGATGCCGCGTTTCTTGAGCAGTTCTTCGCACTTGGCGATGACAGTCAGCGTTTTTAGGCCAAGGAAGTCGAATTTGACGAGGCCGGATTTTTCGGCGTCTTCATAGTCAAACTGCGTCACCGGCATGTGCGAACGCGGATCGCGATAGAGTGGTACAATCTCGTTCAGTGGGCGGTCGCCGATCACCACGCCTGCTGGGTGGGTGGAAGAATGGCGGTAAAGGCCTTCGATCTTTTCGACGATGGAGAAAAGATCGCGGGCAGTTGGTTCTTCTTCCTTGATGGTTTGGAGGCGCGGTTCGCCTTCCAAGGCTTCCTTCATCGACACCGGATGGCCCGGCGGATTGGGGATCATCTTGGCGATGCGATCGACCAATCCCAGCGGCATCTGCAATACGCGGCCGACATCGCGCACGGCGGCGCGGGCTTGCAGCGAACCCAGCGCCATGATGTGGGCCACGCGATCTTCGCCGTATTTCTGCTGGACGTAGCGCACGACTTCGTCGCGGCGTTCCTGGCAGAAGTCGATATCGAAGTCCGGCATCGAGATACGTTCGGGGTTCAGGAAACGCTCGAACAGCAGGCCGAAACGAATGGGATCGAGGTTGGTGATGTCGAGCGACCACGCCACGAGCGAGGTGGCGCCCGAACCGCGAACGCCGACGGGGATGCTTTGGCCGCGCGTCCACTTCATGAAGTCGGAGACGATCAGGAAGTAGCCGGGAAAATCCATGCGGATGATGACGCCCAGCTCGAATTCGAGGCGGTCGTAGTAAACTTTCTCTTCCGCAAACGTGCCGTGTTCGGCGAGACGGCGCTTCAAACCGGCTTCGGCTTGGGCGCGCAATTCATCGGCAGGTGAAAGGCCGGATTCGGGTTCGAATTTCGGCAGGATCGGATCGCGCTTCTTGGGGCGGAAGGCGCAGCGGCGCGCGATCTCCAGCGTGTTCTCGATGGCTTCCGGCAGATCGGCGAATTGGGCGGTCATTTCCGCGGCCGTTTTGAAACGGTGTTCGCGGGTCAGACGACGGCGTTCCTGTTGCGAAACGAAGGTGCCGTCGGCAATGCACATCAGCGCATCGTGCGCTTTGTACATATGCTCTTTGCCGAAATGGACGTCGTTGGTGGCGACAATCGGAATGTCGTGCGTGTAGGCGAGGCCGAGCAGCGTGTCTTCGACGGCGCGTTCTTCGGCCAAACCGTGACGCTGCAATTCGATGTAGAGGCGATCGCCGAAGATGGCTTTCAGCTTCAGCAGTAACTGTTCGCCCGCTTCGGGCTGACCGGCGACGAGGAGCGCGTTGAGCGGGCCGCCGGGACCGCCGGTGAGTGCGATCAGGCCTTCGGCGTGTTTCTCCAACTGTGCGAGATCGACGTGGGGCCAATCGCCGGGTTGGGCTTCGAGATAAGCGGCGCTGAGAAGCTTGGAGAGGTTTTCGTAGCCCTTCTCGCTTTGCACCAGCAGCGGCAAGCCGGGCGGCTTGGGGCGCGAGACGGAGGCATTTGGTTGGACGGGCGTCAGTTCGGCGGAGACGAGGCAACCGACGATGGGTTGCACGCCCTTCTTCGCCAGCGTTTCGCTGATCTCATAGACGCCGAACAGATTGTTGGTGTCGGCGACACCGACCGCGGGCATCGCGCTGTCTTTTGCCAGATCGGCGAGTTCTTTCGGGCGCACTGCACCTTCAAGGAGCGAATAAGCGCTCTTCACCCGCAGATGTACAAAAGATGCCGCTTTGCGATCCGCCACGGACGCGATTCCCTCTCAGACTGAATGGGTGAGTATCGGGGCCCTGCCCCGCGCGTGACACGCGGCGAAGGCTTCCATCCACAGGTCTTACGAGCCCATCACCAGACGCGCCGCATCGGCCATGCCGAACGAAGCAACGATGAAGGTCATCAGGAACAAGCCGGAAATCGTATCTTTGAGCCAGGCGGACATATCTCGTTCTCCTCAATGGGGAGGTATTGTTCCATATTTGTTCTCATAGAGTCAAGAACAAAAGGTGATCGGTCGATTTGTGGCTTGACTTAACGGATACGTTATTTAACATATCAGTTAAATGAAACAGCTCGATCAAACATTCCAAGCACTTGCCGACCCGATCCGCCGGGCGATCCTGGCGCGGCTGGCGCTGGGCAGCGCCACGGTGGGCGAACTGGCCGCTCCGTTCGATGTCTCCATGCCCGCAGTCTCCCGCCACCTGAAGGTGCTGGAGGATGCCGCCCTGATCGAGAACCAGCGGGAGGGCAAGCACCGGCGCTGCAGCCTGAAACCGCAGGCGCTGAAAGACGCCTACGAACATCTCGACCGCTATGCCCGCTTCTGGACCGGCTCCCTCGACCGGCTGGATGCGTTCCTGAAACAGAACCCGGAGAAGACGCCATGAACACGATGACCGATGCGCCTGTGCTGATTGTGAAGCGCATATTGGAGGCATCGCCCGAACGCGTGTTCGATGCGTGGATGGTGCACGAGCAGTTCCAAGCGTGGATCGGGCCCGAGGGTGTGACCTGTCAGGTGCCGGTGTTCGAGCCGCGCGTGGGCGGGCGCTACAAGATCATCATGAACATGTCCGATGGCAGCACCATTCCGGTGATTGGCACGTTCAAGACGATGGACCGGCCGAAAGATTTTTCGATGACGTGGAAATGGGAAAGCGGCGAGGACGATTCGCTGGTGACCGTTTCACTGCGCGATCTGGGCGGAAAGACCGAACTGACCTTGCGGCACGATGGATTGCAAACCGCTGAGAACTGCGCGGCGCACGAACGGGGCTGGAACGGCACACTCAACAAGCTGGGGCGTCTACTCACAGGAGCAAGCGCATGATCACGATCTATGCCTACAAATGGGTTCCGCCGCAGGTGCAAGGGTTGGTGCGCGATCTGCGTCCGCGCTGGGCGCTGGAAGAGCTGGGTATTCCGTATACGGAGAAACTGGTCGGGCTGGGCGAGGACCAGGCTTCGGATTGGTATCGCGCCATACAGCCGTTCGGACAGGTTCCGGCGATGGAGGACGGCGGGCTGACGCTTTTTGAATCCGGCTCCATCGTTCTGCACATCGCGGAAAAGAGTGAGGTGCTTTTGCCGAAAGATGAAGCGGGCAGGAAGCACGTCACGACCTGGGTGTTCGCGGCGCTCAATTCGATCGAACCGCCTGTTCAGGAATTGGCGCTGATTCATCTGGCCTACAGCAATCAGGAATGGGCCAAGGGACGAAAGCCGATGGTCGAGGAATGGGCGGGCAAGCGGCTCACGCAACTGGCGAAGGTGCTGGACGGGAAAGATTGGCTGGAAGGCCGGTTCACGGTTGGCGATCTGATGATGGTCACCGTGCTGCGTATGCTGAAGGGCACCGGGCTTCTCGAAAAAGAACCAGTGGTCAAAGCCTATGTGGAGCGGGGCGAAGCGCGACCTGCGTTCCAGCGCGCGCTGGCGGCGCAGTTGGCGGCGTTTAAACAGGCTGCATAGGGCGATCTGCTTTTCATGTACCCCTTCCTGTCATCCCGGACGCGCGTTAGCGCGATCCGGGACCGATTGGGAAGCGGCACAATAGGTCCCGGCTCTGCGCGGCTTTCGCCGCTTGGCCGGGATGACAAGTGAGGGTGTTTGAAACGCGCCAGCTTCTACGCTTGAGATAACTTGCCCTGATCGAGCACCAGCGTGCGGTCCATTCGTCCGGCGAGTTCATAATTGTGTGTGGCGACGAGCGCGGCCACGCCTTCGTTACGCACGAGCGCGAGCAGCGCATCGAACACGCCGCCTGACGTGCGCGGATCGAGATTGCCGGTGGGTTCGTCGGCCAGCAGTATCTTTGGATGATTGGCCAGCGCGCGAGCGATGGCGACGCGTTGTTGTTCGCCGCCGGAGAGTTGCGACGGGCGGTGATCGAGACGTTCTGCCAATCCAAGCGCGGTGAGGAGGCGGGTTGCTTCCTGTTCGGCAGCCTTGCGCGATTTGCCGGCGATCAGTTGCGGCAGGATGACGTTTTCCAGCGCATCGAATTCGGGCAGCAGGTGATGGGCCTGATAAATGAAGCCGATGGTATCGCGGCGCAGGCGCGTGCGTTCGGCATCCGGCAACGACGATGCTGCTTGATTGCCGATGAGCACTTCGCCGCTTGAAGGGGCTTCGAGGAGGCCCGCGATATGAAGCAGCGAAGATTTTCCGGCGCCGGACGGGCCGACGAGCGCAACCAACTCGCCGGGTTGGATGGCGAGGCTGACGTCGCGGAAGACTTCGAGTTCGCCCTCCCCTTCCTTGAAGGAGCGCGTGATGCGGTCGAGGCGCAGAGCGATGTCACTCATAACGCAGCGCCTCGACGGGATCGAGCCTCGCCGCGCGCCAGCTTGGATAGAGCGTGGCGAGCAAAGACAGAGTTAGCGACATCACCACAACGGCGACCACTTCGCCTGTCTGCATTTCGGCGGGCATTTTGCTGAGGAAGTAGATTTCGGGGTTGAAGAGTTCTGTGCCCGTCAGCGACGAGAGGAACTGACGGATGGCTTCGATGTTCTGGCAGAACAGCACACCGATGACGAAGCCGAGCAAGGTGCCGAAGATGCCGATGCTGGCGCCCGCGATGAGGAACACGCGCATCACGGCGCCGCGCGTGGCGCCCATGGTGCGCAGGATCGCGATGTCGCTGCCTTTGTCTTTCACCAGCATGATGAGGCCGGAGACGATGTTGAGCGCGGCGACGAGAATGATCATCGTGAGAATGAGGAACATCACGTTGCGTTCGACTTCGAGCGCGCCGAACAGGCTGGAGTTGATATCTTGCCAGGTGAGGATGCGTGCCATGGGACCGACGGCTTGCGCGATGGCAGGCGTGTAATTCGCAACCGCATCGGGTTGGGCGACCATCGCTTCGAGGCCGCTGACGCCGTCGCCGAGATTGAAATAGAGCTGGGCTTCATCGAGCGGCATGAAGATGAAGCCGGAATCATATTCGCTCATGCCGATGTTGAAGGTACCGGCGATGGTATAGGTCTTCACGCGCGGCGTGGTGCCGAAGGGCGTGACATTGCCCTTGGGTGCGATGAGCGTGATCGTCATGCCCGGGCCGATGCCCAGTTGCTGCGCCATGCGCCAACCGATGATCACGCTGTCGCCGCCTTTGAAGCGGTCGAGCGCGCCGGGGCTGAGCGTATTGGAAACGGTGGTGAGTTTGGCGAGGTCTTCCTTGCGGATGCCTTTCACCAATGCGCCGCGCGAAACGCTGTTGGCGGTGGCCATCACCTGACCGTCGATGATGGGGGCCACGCGCACGACGCCGGGCACGGCGCGCAGTTTGGCGGCGACATCATCGAAATGCATCAACTCGCCGCCATAGCCCTGCACGACGACGTGACCGCTGAGGCCCAGAATGCGCGACAGCAATTCGTGACGGAAACCGTTCATCACCGCCATGACGATGATGAGCGTGGCCACGCCCAGCGCGATGCCGATCAGCGAAAAACCGGAAATGACCGAAACAAAACTTTCCCGCCGCTTGGCGCGCAGATAGCGCAGCGCGATCATCCATTCGAACGGAGCGAAAGCACGGGTCGCGTTGGCCATCAGGCTTTTCCGAAACGATTGATCGCCGCTTCGATGGTGAGTTCTTCCTTGGCGCCGGTGGCGCGGGTTTTGACTTCGACGGTGCCGGTGGCGAGGCCGCGGGGGCCGACGACGATCTGATAGGGGATGCCGATCAGATCCATCGTGGCGAATTTTCCGCCGGGGCGTTCGTTGGTGTCGTCGTAGAGGACATCTTTGCCGGCTTTGGTGAGTTTGGCGTAGATGTCTTCGCAGGCTTTGTCGGTGGCGGCGTCGCCGGATTTGAGATTGATCACGGCGACATCGAACGGTGCGACGGCTGCGGGCCAGATGATGCCCGCCTCGTCGTGGCTGGCTTCGATGATGGCGCCGACCAGACGCGAAACGCCCACACCATAGGAACCGCCGTGGATGGGTATGTCCTTGCCGTCCGGGCCGGCGACGTTGGCTTTCATGGGCTGGGAATATTTGGTGCCGAAATAGAAGACCTGCCCCACTTCGATGCCGCGGGCGGAAACGCGCTTGTCGGCGGGGACTTCGGCTTCGAAGCGGGCATTATCATGAACGTCTTCGGTGGCGGCGTAGAGATTGGTCCGTCCACGGACGATTGGTTCCAGATCGTCCTGCTCGTAGACGTCTTCGCCGGGGATGGCCATGTCGACCAGATCGCTGTGGAGATAGACCTGGCTTTCGCCCGTCTGCGCCAGAACGATGAATTCGTGGGAGAGATCGCCGCCGATGGGGCCGGTTTCGGCGCGCATCGGGATCGTCTTCAAACCCATGCGCGAGAAGAGGCGCAAGTAAGCGACATACATCCGGTTATAGGATTTGCGCGCGGCTTCCTGATCGATATCGAAGGAGTATGCGTCCTTCATCAGGAATTCGCGGCCGCGCATCACGCCGAAACGCGGGCGCACTTCATCGCGGAATTTCCACTGGATGTGATAGAGGTTCAGCGGCAGCGCCTTGTACGACTTCACATAGGAGCGGAAGATTTCCGTGACCATGTCTTCGTTGGTGGGGCCGTAGAGCAGCTCGCGCTCGTGACGGTCTTCGATGCGCAGCATTTCGGGGCCATAGGCATCGTAGCGGCCGGTTTCTTTCCAGAGTTCGGCGGGCTGCAATGTCGGCATCAGGATTTCGATGGCGCCGGCGCGATCCATCTCGTCGCGCACGATGGCTTCGATCTTCTTGAGCACTTTGAAGCCGAGCGGCAGCCAGGCGTAGATGCCCGCTGCTTCCTGTCGAATCATACCGGCGCGCAGCATCAGACGATGCGAGACGATCTGCGCTTCGGATGGCGTCTCCCTGAGGACGGGCAGGAAAAAGCGGGATAGACGCATGTGAATCGACCTTCTGGGGTGCTGCTGCTTCTAAGGAAGCGGCCTGTTTTCGGCAAATGGACTGAATTATTGAAATAAAATATCCCCTAGTGAACTAGTAGTGAAATAAAGACGCAGAATATGCGTGACAGCAAGACCCCAGTGCTTTAAGGGTCTCGACCACAAATTTAGGCGCTGGATACGAGCGGCCAAGTTTGGGGAGATTCAGGAAAGTTTGAAGGGCCGGGCGACCGGCCTTTCTGCTTTTTAGGCTCCCTCGCGGTCCTTCACGGCATCGGCGAATTTCGCCATCAGGCGCACGAATTCGGCGATCTCTTTTGCATCCCAGGTTTCGAAGATGGTCAGGCCCATCCGTTCGCGCGCGGCATCGACGCGGTCGGTCATGGCTTTGCCTTTGGGCGTGATGGCGGCTTCTTTCACGCGGCGGTCGGCACTGTTTTCCTGGCGCTTCACCAGGTCCAGGCTTTCGAGCTTGGCGACCTGGCGGCTAACGGTGGTGTAGTCGCGCCCTACCCGGTCGGCCAGATTCACCACACCGATGGGGCCGAAACGTTCGATGCCCACCAGCAGCGGGAACAGCGCGCGGTCGAGCGAAATGCCGGCTGCGCGCACCATGCGCTCGTCGTTCTGGGGCCGGTTCATGACGCCGACGATTTCCAGCAACGCGCCGTGGAGTTGGCGGAGCTGGGGGCCAATATGTGTATTTTGCACTTTTTTCGTTGACGGCATTCGGCGCCTCCTGATATGTGCATATTACACATATTGAGGACGCACGCCATGACAAACCCGACCGATGTTCTGATCTGCGGCGCGGGTGCGGCCGGGCTGACGCTTGCTATCGATCTGGCGCGGCGGGGTGTTTCCTTCCGGCTGATCGAGAAGATGGAGGGGCCGTTCAGCGGCTCGCGCGGCAAGGGACTTCAGCCGCGCTCGCTGGAGATATTCGAAGACCTCGGGATCCTCGACCGGCTGGCCGCCGTCGGCAACGAATATCCGCCGCAACGAACGCATCACGCCGATGGCGGACACCAAGATTCACCGATGATGGAGCATCGCGAGCCGATACCGAGCGAGCCCTATCGCAATCCGCTGATGGTGCCGCAGTTCCTGACCGAAGCGGTGATGCGGGACCGGTTGGCCGAACTCGGTGGAAAGGTGGAGTTTGGGCGCGAGCTGACGCGGTTCACACAAGATGACGATGGCGTGTCGTGCACACTTCGCACCGCTTCGGGGGAAGAAACGGTACGCGCGCAATATCTCGTTGGCACCGATGGCGGGCGCAGTTTTGTGCGGCAATCGCTGAGTATCGATTTTCCGGGCAACACGCTGGGGATACGCGCGGTTGTTGCCGATCTTTTGCTTGAGGGGCTTTCGCGCGATGCGTGGCACCGGTTCAACGAAGGGTCGATGGCCGATCAGATTTCGCTCTGCCCGCTTGCCGGAACCGATCTGTTCCAATTGCAGGCGCCAGTGCCAATGGAAGGCGACATCGATCTGACCGTGCAGGGATTGGCGGCGATGATCGCTGCGCGCACCAAACGCACGGATATTGTTGTGCGGGATGTTTTGTGGGCTTCGGCCTATCAGATGAATGCGCGGCTGGCGGATCGCTATCGTGTGGATCGCGTGTTTCTTGCGGGCGATGCGGCGCACATCCATCCGCCAACGGGTGGACAGGGGCTCAATACCAGCGTGCAGGACTCCTACAATCTCGGATGGAAGTTGGCGGCGGTGTTGCGCGGTGCGCCGGATGCACTTCTTGCTACTTATGAAGAAGAGCGCAGACCGATTGCAGCAGAGATGCTTGGGCTTTCGACGCGGTTGCTGGATGCGGCGAACCGTGGGGACATGCGGCGGGGACGCGAGGTGCACCAGCTTGATCTTGGTTATGCAGGATCATCGCTGGCGCTGCAGTCCAAACGTGAGAACGGCGTTCTTGCGGGTGATCGCGCGCCGGATGCGCCGATCTGTGGTGCGGCGGGACAATTGTCGCGGCTATTTGAACTTTTCAAAGGGGCGCATTGGACGCTGCTTGGTTACAACGCACGGGGTGCGGTTGCTGCTCGCGCCGATCTGCACATTCATCGGATCGGGGCGGAGTTCACCGATGAGGCGGAGCATCTGAAGGATGCTTATGGCGTGGCATCCGGCGAATGGGTTTTGGTGCGGCCTGATGGGTATGTCGGCGCTGTCGTGTCCGATGGCGAATTGGCGGCGTTGGGGCGTTATATGTCTGGTGTTGGATTGGACGCGTGAGACGCGGTTAGATATCGACCACGCCGAAGTGGATCAGTCCGTAGAATATGGCCAGCGCGACAGAGGCGATGGCGGTGGCGATCATGAATTTGGTGCTGAGCCGCACCGTGGATTCGCCGTTTTCCTGCATCCCGACGGACAAGAGACAGAACAGCGACAGAAACCACGTCACCGCGAAGGTGCAGAGCAGTGCTGCCGCGTGGATAAGCATCAGGCCTGTTCGAGTTCGATCAGGGTGCCGTTGAAATCCTTCGGGTGAAGGAAGACGACCGGCTTGCCGTGGGCGCCGATGCGCGGTTCGCCCGTGCCGGTGATGGTGGCGCCGCTTTCCTTCATCTGCTTCACGGCGGCGTGGATATCGTCCACCTCGTAGCAGAGGTGGTGGATGCCGCCGCTTGGGTTCTTTTCCAGGAACTTGGCGATGGGGGAATTGGCGCCCAGCGGTTCGAGCAGTTCGATCTTGGTGTTGGGCAGTTCGACGAAGACCGTGGTCACGCCGTGGTCGGGCTGCTGCACCTGGCCGGAGACCTTTGCACCCAAAGTATCGCGATAGACGGCGGTTGCGGCCGCGATGTCCTTGGTGGCGATGGCGACGTGGTTGAGGCGGCCGATCATCTTTGCAGCTCCGTTGTTTGTGCGGATTTCTTAAGGCGGCAGATGAGGCCCGGCAACCCTCAAATCGTGCTCAGAAGGAGGCCCGACGCCGCGGCTTCGATGACGAAAAAGATAACGGGCCAGCGGCCGGGGCGCTCCCTAAGGGCGGCGATCAGGCGACCAACCGCCATGCCACCCAGAGCGAGGCCCACTGTCAGCGCGATGCCGCCCTGCCAATAGGGCCGCCAGTGGGGGACGATCAGGACTGCGGCCATGGCGAGGCCAAAGCCGCCATAGACGGCCTGGATCTCGTTCCGGGCATCCGGGGTCGCGGCGGTCAGGCCGAGCATGGCGACCAGGGTGCGGGGACGGAGGAAAGCGGCCAACCCCATCAGCGCGAAACCGATGGCAACGACGATGTGCTGGTACGGCAAATCCATGTGTTTCTCCGGCGGTGCCGCCGGAGCATGTCACACCCAGACGACTTCCACACGGGTGACGGGCTTCTTGCCCCACGCTTCGCTCGCGGCACGGCGGACGGCACGGCGCGTGGTCTCTTTCAGATCGTGCTCGTCGTTGCGTTTGGGGTTGTGACGCTTCACGACGCCTTCGAGCGCTTCGCGGGCGCGGTCGTGAATGGCTTCGGGGATTCCTTCGAACAGGATCATCGGATCGGTGGCGATGCGGCCCTTTTGGTCGAGCACCAATGTCACGACGATGAGGCCCGCGAAACCCATGGCGCGGCGCGATTTTGCATAGCCCTCGCCTTCCGCGACCAGCACCGTGCCATCGAGATGGACGCGGCCGGATGGCGTTTCGTCGATCAGTTGGGCGCGGCCGGGTGCCAGACGAAAGAGTTGGCCGTTCTCTGGGACAATGGCTTGCTGCACTTGCAGCGATTTGGCGAGACGGGCGTGTTCTTCCTGCTGGCGGCGCTCGCCGTGGACGGGCACCGCGATCTGCGGGCGCACCCAGCGATACATCTGGGAGAGTTCTTCGCGGCACGGGTGGCCGGAGACGTGGACGAAGTGATCCTGTTCGGTGAGGACTTCGACACCGAGTGCGGCCAGCCGGTTCTGCATTTCGAAGATCGGCAATTCGTTGCCGGGGATGATGCGTGAGGAAAAAACAACTGCATCGCCGGGGCCGAGATTGACGCTGCGGTGATCGCCGGACGCGATGCGGGCGAGCGCGGAACGGGCCTCACCCTGGCTGCCGGTGCAGAGATAAAGCACGCGGTGGGGGGCGAGGTTTTCCGCATCTTCTTCGGAGAGAACACGGGGGAAGCCTTCGAGATAGCCGGTGGCGCGCGCAGCATTGACGATGCGGTGCATCGAGCGGCCGACGAGGACGAGTTCGCGCCCGGTTTCGCGCGCGGCTTTGGCGACGGATTCGATACGCGCGACATTTGAGGCAAAGGCGGTGACGGCGACACGGCCTTTCAATGTGGCGATGAGCGCGGAGAGGCTTTCGCGGACTTTGGATTCCGAGCCGCTTTCGCCGGGGACAAGCGCGTTGGTGGAATCGCAGACGAGTGCGAGCACGCCTTCGTCGCCCAGTTTCTTGAGCGCGGTTTCATCGGTGATGTCGCCGACGAGCGGATCGGGATCTAGTTTCCAGTCACCGGTGTGGACGATGGTGCCGAGCGGGGTCTTGATCGACAGCGCGTTGGGTTCGGGGATCGAATGGGTGATGGAAACAAAATCGATCTCGAAGGGGCCGAGCGAAAGATGGCCGCCGAGGGGCACGATCTTCACGCGCACGACATCTTCGAGACCGGCTTCTTTCAGCTTGTCTTCGATCAGGCGCGCGGTGAAGGGCGTGGCGTAGAGCGGGCAGCGCAGTTGCGGCCAGAGATGGGCGATGGCGCCGATGTGATCTTCGTGGGCATGGGTGAGCACGATGGCGCGCACGTTCTCACGCTGTTCCGTGAGATAGCGGATATCGGGCATGATGAGATCGATGCCGGGCGTGGACGCCTCGCGGCCGAACATCACGCCGCAATCGACGACGATCCATGAACGGTCGTGCGCCGGGCCGAAGCCATAAGCGTTGAAGTTCATGCCGATCTCGCCGGAGCCGCCGAGCGGCAGGAAGACGAGTTCGTCGTCGCGCGGCGCCGCCATCAGCTCGTTTTCTTGGCGTTGCGCTTGTAGATCATGATCAGGCCGCGAATGGTGAGATCGGGATCGAGATGATCGATGGACGCCGTCTGCTTGTAGAACAGATTGGCGAGACCGCCGGTTCCGACCACCGACATCGGCGAGCCGTATTCTTCCTTGATCTTGGTGACGAGGCCTTCGATCAGGCCGAGATAGCCCCAATAGAGGCCGGACTGCATCGCGGGCACAGTATCTTTGCCGATCACGCTTTGCGTGCGCTGAACGGCGACGCGCGGCAGCATGGCGGCGGCTTGATGCAACGCTTCGGCGGAAAGATTTGCGCCGGGCGCGATGACGCCGCCTTCGTAATCGCCGTTTGCGCCCACGATATCGAAGGTGGTGGCGGTGCCGAAATCGACGACGATGAGCGGGCCCTTATAGGCTTCGTGCGCGGCGATGGCATTGACCAGACGGTCGGCGCCCACTGCGCTTGGGCGATCCACCTGGATGTTGATGCCGAGATCGACATCGGCATCGCCGATGACCATGGGTTCGCATTTGAGATATTTGCGGCAGAACATGCGCAGGTCGAACAGCGAGGCGGGCACAACGGTGGCGATGATCGCGGCGTCGATATCGGAGAAGCTGAGACCCGCGAGCGCAATCAGCGGTTGGAGCAGCACGGCGTATTCATCGGCGGTGCGCGTGGTCTCCGTCACCGCGCGCCATTCGGCACGCACGTCTTTGCCATCATAAACGGCGAAGACGATGTTGGTGTTACCGGCGTCGATGGCAAGCAGCATATCTGTTACCCGAAGAAGACTTCGCCCGCGGCGATGGTGCGGGTCTTGTTCTGGCTTTCGCGCAGGATGAGCGCGCCGGTATCGTCGATGCCTTCGAACATGCCCCAGAATTCTCCATCCGAGAGGCGTGCGCGGATGCGCGTGCCCAATCCTGCTGCGCGGGCGAGCCACGCATCGCGCAGGGGCTGAAAGCCGCTGGCGCGCCAGGTTTCATACCATTTCGCGAAGGAGGCGGCGAGGCGCGCGAGCGCTTCGGCGGGATTTGGTGGGGTTATGCCTAACGCGGGCAGGCTGGTGGCCGGAAATTCGGTGCCTTCGGGATGGTGGGCGAGATTGATGCCGATGCCGATGGCGAGCCATTCGGGCACCGTGCCGGTGCTGGCGGATTCCAGAAGGATGCCCGCGATCTTTCTGCCGTTCACCAGCACATCGTTCGGCCATTTGACGCGAACGTCGGCTTCAGCGGCAAAGCTTGCAACCATTTCGTGTGCGGCGATGGCGGCGGCGAAGGAGAGCTGGGCGCATTCGGCCGCCGATTTGCCGGGGCGGATGAGGAGTGTGGCGGCGAGATTGCCGGTGGGGGATTCCCAGGCGCGCCCTCGCCTGCCCCGGCCTGCGGTCTGGCGGTCGGCGGTGATCCAGATGGGTTCGCGCTGACCGGCGGCGGCCAGACGGCGCGCTTCCTCATTGGTGGAGTCGATGACGTCGAAGGCTTTCAGGGCATAGCCTTCTGGCCATGCCGTGGTCACGGTAGGAGCGTCTTTGCCGCGACGGCTGCCGCGTTGACCATCGGTGCTGCGCCGACCACGAAGAACAATGTGAAGACGCTGGCGAGCGCGAGAACGGTGCCGAGGCTGGGGCCGACGACGCGGTCGAACGCGGGCGCGGGTTCATCGAAGTAGATGATCTTGACGATGCGCAGGTAATAGTACGCGCCCACGACGCTGGCGACGACGCCGATGATGGCGAGTGTGTAGAGATGGGCATCGATGGCCGCCATGAAGACGTAGAACTTGGCGAAGAAGCCTGCGAGCGGCGGGATGCCTGCAAGGCTCAGCATCAGCATCGCGAAGACGAAGGCAAGTTTCGGCTGTGTGCGCGAGAGGCCCGCCAGATCGCTAATGGTTTCGACCATTTGGCCGTCGCGGCGCATGGCGAGGATGCAGGCGAAGGTGCCCGCGCCGGTGACGAGATAGATGAGCAGATAGATCAACACGCCTTCGACGCCTTGCGATGTGCCGGCGGCGAGGCCGAGCAACGCGTAGCCCATGTGGCCGATGGAGCTGTAGGCCATCAGGCGTTTGATGTTGGTCTGGCCGATGGCGGCGACGGCGCCCAATATCATCGACAGGATCGAGACGAGCACGATCACCTGCTGCCATTCGTGGAAAGCGTTGGGGAACGCCTGCAGCAGAGCGCGCACGATGATCGCCATCGCGGCGACCTTGGGCGACATGGCGAACAATGCGGTGACGGGTGTGGGGGCGCCTTCATAGACGTCTGGCGTCCACATGTGGAACGGGACGGCGCTGATCTTGAACGCGATGCCGGCGATGAAGAACACCAGGCCGAAGATGAGGCCGATGTTCACGCCGGATTTGGTGACCACGCTGGCGATGGCGCCGTATTCGGTGCTGCCGGTGAAGCCGTAGATGAAGGAGATGCCGTAGAGCAGCATGCCCGAGGAGAGAGCGCCGAGGACGAAGTATTTCAGGCCCGCTTCCGACGAACGCAGGGAATCCCGGTTGAAGGCGGCGAGCACATAGAGCGAAAGGCTCTGCAGTTCGAGGCCCATATAGAAGGTGATGAAGTTCTGGGCCGAGACCATCACCATCATGCCGGCGGTGGCGAGCAGGATGAGGATGGGGAATTCGAACTTTGCGATCTTCTCGTTGCGCAAGAAACCTTGTGCCAGCGCGATGGCCGAGGCGCTGCCGAGCAGGATCAGCAATTTGGCGAAGCGGGCGAAACCATCGGCAACGAAGGCGCCGTTGAAGGCCGATGTTGTGGCATCACCCTGACCGATGATGGCGCCTGCCGAACCGGCGAGCGCGATGACCGAGAGGACCGACAGCAGGCCAAACGATTTGTCGCCGCGAAAGACGCCGAGCATCAGCAGCGCTATCGCGCCGACGACAAGGATCAGTTCGGGCAGAAGGATATGGAGATCGGCCTCGGTCATTGTGCCCTCCCCGCTTGGGCGAGTTTGGGCGCGCGGTCGATGGCGAGCGCTGTCTGGTGCTGGTGAATAAGATGGGCGACGGAAGCCGATGTCACATCGAACACGGGCTTGGGATAGATGCCCATCAAAATGGTGATGATGACGAGCGGCGCCAGGATGGCGATCTCACGCGGGCTGAGGTCGAGAATGTCTTTCAGCGAAGCCTTGGTCAGCGCACCGAAGATGATGCGGCGGTAGAGGAACAGCGCGTAAGCCGCTGAAAGAATAACACCGCTGGCGGCGAAGATCGCGACCCAGGTGTTGACCTGGAACGCACCCAACATGGTGAGGAATTCACCGACAAAGCCGCCGGTGCCCGGCAGGCCGACATTGGCGAGCGTGAACACCATGAAGCACGCGGCATAGAACGGCATGCGTTCGACGAGACCGCCATAGGCCGAGATCTCACGGGTGTGCATGCGGTCGTAGACGACGCCGACGCAGAGGAACAGCGCGCCCGACACGACGCCGTGGCTGAGCATCTGATAGATGCTGCCTTCGATGCCCTGATGGGTGAGCGTGAAGATGCCCATGGTCACGAAGCCCATATGGGCGACGGAGGAATAGGCGATCAGCTTCTTCATATCCTCCTGCGCGAGCGCCACCAGCGAGGTGTAGATGATGGCGACGATGGAGAGCGTGAAGACGAAGGGCGCGAAGGTATCGGTGGCGCTAGCGAACATCGGCAGCGAGAAGCGCAGGAAGCCGTAACCGCCCATCTTCAGCAGGATGCCGGCGAGGATCACCGAACCCGCGGTGGGGGCTTCGACGTGGGCATCGGGCAGCCAGGTGTGGACCGGCCACATGGGCATCTTCACCGCGAAGCTGGCGAAGAAGGCGAACCAGAGGAAGCCCTGCATCGCCACGGGGAAGTGCGCGGTGTTGAGAAGCGTCACGATGTCTGTCGTGCCCGCGTAGAGATACATCCAGAGGATGGCGAGCAGCATCAGCACCGAGCCGAGCAAGGTGTAGAGAAAGAACTTCATGCTCGCATAGACGCGCCGCTTGCCGCCCCAGACACCGATGATCAGATACATCGGGATCAGGCCGCCTTCGAAGAAGACGTAGAACAGCACGAGGTCGAGCGCGCAGAAGACGCCGATCATCAGGGTTTCGAGCGCCAGGAACGCGATCATGTATTCCGGCACGCGGTTCTCGATGGATTCCCAGCTTGCCAGAATGCAGAACGGCATCAGCCCTGCGGTGAGCACGACGAACAGCATCGAAATGCCGTCGACGCCCATGTGATAGGTGATGTTGCCGCCCAGCCATTGCGCCTGTTCGACGAACTGGAATGCCGACGATGAGCCATCGAAATTCGCCCAGATGAGAAGCGAAAGTGCGAAGGCGGCAATGGTGGTGACGAGCGCGATGGGACGCGCGGCCTTCGGCGCGATAAGGATCGCGATGATGCCGAGGACCGGCAGAAAGGTTGTGACGGAGAGAATGGGCCAGTTCATTTCGGCCCCCACGTCGTGAGGAACCATGTAGCCAAGGCGACGACTCCGAGCAGCATCGCGAGCGCATAACGATAGATGTAACCCGATTGCAGGCGGACGGCGGCGCGGGTGACATCCATCACGCGGGCGGAGATGCCATCGGGGCCGAGGCCATCGATGATCATGCCGTCACCGATTTTCCACAGCGTGCGGCCGAGCCATTTGGCCGGGCGAACGAAAATCGCATCGTACAACTCGTCGAAGTACCATTTGTTGTAGAGGAACAGGTACAGCATGCCCCGCTTCGCCGCGAGCTGGCGCGGCAGTTCCGGGTTGAGGATGTAATAATAGTAGGCGACGAGGAAGCCGAGGATCGTCACCACCAGCGGCGCAAACTCGACCCACAGCGGCAGTTCACCGTGTTCGCCATGGCCCGTGAAGGCCGCGACCGCGCCGCGCCAGAAACCGGACGCATCGGCGCCGATAAACCAGTGAGCAAAGATCGCGCCTGCCAACAGTGCGCCGGTCGCGAGGACGAGCAGCGGGACAAGCATCACCCAGGGAGATTCGTGAACGTCGGCCAGTTTGATGCCGTGGCCGTGCGCGTGATCATCGTGGCCCGCATCGGGTTCGTCATGCGCGTTGGCGTCGTGTTCGTCTTCGATCTTGTCTTCGCCGCGGAAACGACCGTGGAAGGTCATCAGGAACTGACGCCAGGAATAGAAGGAGGTCATTCCGGCGGCGAGTACGGTGAGGATGAACGCATAGGTGCCGATGCCGGTGTGGGCGGCATAGGTGGCGTTGATGATGGCGTCTTTCGAATAGAAACCGGCGGCGCCGATGCCGAGAAGCGGAATGCCGACGCCGGTGAGTGCGAGATTGCCGATCAGCATCATTGCCCAGGTAATGGGGATGGCGCGTGCGATGCCGCCCATCTTCCGCATGTCCTGTTCGAGGTGCATGGCGTGGATGACGGAGCCTGCGCCGAGGAACAGCAGCGCCTTGAAGAAGGCGTGCGTGAAGAGATGAAACATCGCGCCGCCATAAGCCGAGACACCGGCGGCGGCGAACATGTAGCCCAGCTGCGAACACGTTGAATACGCGATGACGCGCTTGATGTCGTTCTGGAAGAGGCCGACGGAGGCCGCGAAGAACGCGGTGGTGGCGCCGATGAAGGTGACGAACCAAAGCGCGTGCGGCGCGAGTTCGAACATCGGCGAGCAGCGGCAGACGAGGAACACCCCGGCCGTCACCATGGTGGCGGCGTGGATCAGCGCGGAGACCGGCGTGGGGCCTTCCATCGCGTCCGGCAGCCAGGTGTGCAGGCCCAATTGTGCGGACTTGCCCATCGCGCCGACGAACAGCAGCAGGCACAGCGTGGTCATGACGTCGACCTGATGTCCGGCAAACACAAAGGTGTGGCCGATCTGTGCGGGCGCGGCGGCGAACACGGAGTCGAAATCGAGCGTTTTGAAGATGTAGAAGACGCCGAAAATGCCGAGCGCGAAACCGAAATCGCCCACGCGATTGACGACGAAGGCTTTGATGGCGGCGGCGTTTGCGGATGGCCGTGTGTACCAGAAGCCGATCAGCAGATATGACGCGAGGCCCACGCCTTCCCAGCCGAAGAACATCTGGAGGAAATTGTTGGCCGTCACCAGCATGAGCATCATGAAGGTGAACAGGGACAGGTAGCTGAAGAAGCGCGGGCGATGCGGATCTTCGTGCATGTAGCCGATGGAATAGACGTGCACGAGCGAGGAGACGCCCGTCACCACCACCAGCATCACGGCGGTCAAGGTGTCGACGCGGATCGTCCAGTCGGCGGCGAAATCGCCGGAGTGAATCCACTGGAAGATCGAAATGATCTGCGAATGGCCCATCAGGGCGACGTCGTAAAACGCGACACAGGACAACGCGGCTGAGACAAGCAGCAGGCCCGTGGTGATAATCTCGGATGGGCGCGCGCCGAGGATGCGGCCGAACAGGCCCGCGATGGCGGCACCGAGAAGCGGAAGGAAGACGATGGCGCTGTACACGCTTCAGCCTTTCATCAGGTTGACGTCTTCCACCGCGATGGTGCCGCGGTTGCGGAAGTAGACGACGAGGATGGCAAGACCGATGGCCGCTTCGGCGGCGGCGACCGTGAGCACGAACAGCGCGAACACCTGCCCCACCAGATCGCCCATATAAGAAGAGAACGCCACGAGGTTGATGTTGACCGCGAGCAGGATCAGCTCGATCGACATCAGCATGACGATGACGTTCTTGCGGTTCATGAAGATGCCGAACACGCCGATCGTGAAGACGATGGCCGCGACCGCGAGATAGGAGTTCAAGCCGATTGCCATATCAGACCCCCTGCCCCGGTGCGGGGTTCTTGATTTCGATGGCATCTGCCGGACGGCGGCGGTTCTGCGCCGGGATCGATTGGCGGCGCACATCCGGGCGATGGCGCAAGGTCAGCACGATGGCGCCGATCATGGCGACCAAAAGGATCAGGCCCGCGGTTTGGAAATAGAAGATGTAGTCGGTGTAGAGAATGTGGCCGAGGGCGGCGGTGTTGGTGACGCCCGTTGGCGTGACGGCGGCTTTCGCTGCGGTTGCTGCGGGGGCCACAGCCCATGTCCAGGCAATCATCACCAGTTCGATCACCAGAACGATGCCGATCAGCGCGCTGATGGGAAGATATTGCAGCGCGCCTTTCTTCAGTTCGGCGAAATCGATGTCGAGCATCATCACGACGAACAGGAACAGCACCGCGACCGCGCCGACGTAAACCACCGCGAGGATCATCGCGAGGAATTCCGCGCCCAGCAGCACAAACAGCGCGGCGGCGTTGAAGAAGGCGAGGATCAGGAACAGCACCGAATGAACGGGGTTGCGCCCGGCCACGACCATGAAGGCCGCGCCGACGAGGATCGCCGAGAAGAGATAGAAGGCCAGAGAAACCAGCATTCGCTATTCTTTCCCCTTCACCGGTACGGCGCGTCGAGTTCGAGATTGCGGGCGATTTCGCGTTCCCACCTGTCGCCGTTCGCGAGCAGCTTTGCCTTGTCGTAGTAAAGCTCTTCGCGGGTTTCGGCGGCATATTCGAAGTTCGGGCCTTCGACGATGGCATCCACCGGGCAGGCTTCCTGGCACAGGCCGCAATAGATGCATTTCACCATGTCGATGTCGTAGCGCGTGGTGCGACGGCTGCCGTCTTCGCGCGGTTCGGCTTCGATGGTGATGGCTTGGGCGGGGCAAATGGCCTCGCACAGCTTGCAGGCGATGCAGCGTTCTTCGCCGTTGGGATAGCGGCGCAGCGCATGTTCGCCGCGGAAACGGGGCGAGAGCGGGCCTTTCTCGAACGGATAATTCAGCGTGGCCTTTGGCGCGAAGAAATAGCGCAAGCCCAGCCACAGGCCTTTGACGAATTCCCAGAAGAAGATCGAACGGGCCGTCTGATCGATATAGGCCATCACATCACCTTCCCGCGGACAAAGAGAACCCAGCCTGCCGTCAACACGACCCAGACGAGCGACGTCGGCAAGAACACCTTCCAGCCGAGGCGCATCAGTTGGTCATAGCGATAGCGCGGCACGATGGACCGCACCATTGCGAAACAGAAGAAGAAAAAGACCACCTTGCCCAGAAGCCAGAAAATTCCGGGAATGGCGTTGAGCGGCCAGATGTTCCAGACCGGCAACCAGCCGCCGAAGAACAGGATCGAGAGCATCGCGCTCATCAGCACGATGTTGAGGAACTCGCCCAGGAAGAACAGCAGGAACGGGGTGGAGGAATATTCCACGAAATAGCCGGCCACGAGTTCGGATTCCGCTTCGACGATGTCGAAGGGCGGGCGATTGGTTTCCGCAATCGCCGAGACGAAGAAGATGACCATCATCGGGGTCAGGATGATGTTGAAACCGTACCAGCCATGGGCTTGGGCGCGCACGATGTCCGACAGGTTCAGCGAACCTGCGAAGAGAAGCACTGTGATCAGCACGAAGCCGATGGAGACTTCGTAGGAGACCATCTGGGCCGCGGAACGCAGCGCCGAGAGGAACGGATATTTCGAGTTCGAGGCCCAGCCGCCCATGATGATGCCATAGACGCCGAGCGAGGAGACCGCGAAGAGATAAAGAATGCCGACATTGATGTCGGAGATCACCCAGCCGTTGTCGAGCGGGATCACGGCGTAGCTGGCGAGCGCCAAGGTGGAGGTGATCAGCGGGGCGAGGATGAAGATCACGCGGTTGGCGCCCGCCGGAATGATGGATTCCTTGAGCGCGAATTTGAGGAGGTCGGCGAAGCTTTGCAGAAGGCCGAAGGCGCCCACCACGTTGGGGCCGCGGCGCATCTGGACGGCAGCGAATATCTTGCGGTCGAACAGCAGGAAGAACGCGATCATGACGAGCAGGACCACGTCGAAGATCAGGATCAGCGTGGCCTGGCTGAGGAACCATGCCCAGCCATAACCCATAGGGTCGGCTTCAAGCCCGAAGAAATGCGCCAACCAAACCGGCAGGTACTGATAAAAATGGATCAGAGCCATGCCCTACTCCGCCGCCATCTGTTGGGTTTGCGAGACGAAGATGCGGCTGCATTCGGCCATGGTGGCGCTGGCGCGCGCGATTGCGTTGGTCATGTAGAAATCGCGGATGGAGGAGCGTAGCGGGAGCGAGGCGTTCAACTCGCCTGCCTTGCCGACATTGTTCCAAATCGTGGGGTTTGCGCCTTCGTGCACGGGGGCTTCGTTGTGTTTCTCGAAGGCGAAATGCGGCGCGTCGGCTGCGATGGCGGCGCGCAGGGATTCGAGATTGTCGTAGGGCAACTTCTTGCCGAGGACCTCGGAAAGCGCGCGCAGGATCGTCCAGTCTTCCTTGGCTTCGCCGGGTGGGAAGGTGGCGCGTTTGGCGCGTTGCACGCGGCCTTCGAAATTGGCGTAGAGGCCTTCCTTCTCGGTGTAGGCCGCGCCCGGCAGGATGACATCGGCGCGATGGGCACCCGCATCGCCATGCGTGCCCTGATAAACGACGAAGGCGTTGCCGAGTTTTGAAGCGTCGAATTCATCGGCGCCGAGGAGATAGACGAAATTGATGTCGCCTTTGGAGGCGCCGTCGAGAATGGCGGCCATGTCGCCAGTTGCGAAACCGAGATCGAGGGCGGCGACGCGCGAGGCTGCGGTGTGCAGCACGTTGAAGCCGTTCCAGCCGCCTTCGGCTGCGGTGCCCGCCGGGCCGATGGCGCCGATATCGCCCGCGAGTTTGGCGGCGAGGTTGAGGATCGCGGCACCATCTGCACGCGCGAGCGCGCCGGGGCCGACGATGATCATCGGGCGTTTGGCATCTTTCAGCACGTTGGCGAAATCGCCTTTGCCGCTGGCGAGGTCTTGCAGGGCGGAAATGCCATCGCCCAACTGCGTGACCGGATAGGTGAGATCTGTCGCTTCGCCGATGTTGGCGACTTTGAGACCGCCGAGCCACGCCTTGCGGATGCGGGCGTTGAGAACGGGCGCTTCCCAGCGCGGGTTCGCGCCGATCAGCAGTAACGCATCGGCGGCATCGACACCGGCGATGGTGGAATTGAAGAGATAAGTGGGGCGAGCGCCGCCGACTTTCGCGCCATCCTGGCGGCAATCGAGATTGGTGGCGCCTAGCGACGTCATCAGATCTTTCAGCGCTTTGATTTCTTCAGCGGCTGCGAGATCGCCAACGATGGCGGCCATGGCTTGCGGCTTGGTTGCTTTCGCGCGTGCGGCGATGGTGGCGAAGGCTTCGCCCCAGGTTGCGGGTTCGAGCTTGCCGTTCTTGCGGATATAGGGGCGATCAAGACGCTGGCGGCGCAGGCCATCGCAGGCGTGGCGCGTTTTGTCGGAAATCCATTCTTCGTTCACCGCGTCGTTCACGCGGGGCAGAACGCGCAGGACTTCGGAACCGCGCGTGTCGACGCGGATGTTGGCGCCTTGGGCATCCATCACGTCGATGGATTCGGTTTTGCGCAATTCCCAGGGCCGCGCGTTGAACGCATACGGCTTCGAGGTCAGCGCGCCGACGGGGCAGAGATCGACCACGTTGCCGGAGAGTTCGGACGAGAACGCTTTTTCCAGATAGGTGGTGATCTCCATGTCCTCGCCGCGGCCGGTGGCGCCGAGGTCGGGCACGCCCGCCACTTCGGTGGCGAAGCGCACGCAGCGGGTGCACTGGATGCAGCGGGTCATGATCGTCTTGATCAGCGGGCCCATATATTTGTCTTCGACGGCGCGCTTGTTCTCGTTGAAGCGGTGGAACGCGGCGCGGCCATAGCCCATCGCCTGATCCTGCAGATCGCACTCGCCGCCCTGATCGCAGATCGGGCAATCGAGTGGGTGATTGATGAGCAGGAATTCCATCACGCCTTCGCGCGCTTTGCGCACATAAGCCGAGTTGGTGTTGATCTTGGCGGGCGTACCGTCCTTGTTCGGGAAGATGTCTTTCACCTGCAGCGCGCAAGAGGCTTGCGGCTTCGGCGCGCCGACCCATTCGACCAGACACATGCGGCAATTGCCGGCGACGGACAGGCGTTCGTGATAGCAGAAGCGCGGGATTTCGGCACCGGCCTGTTCGCACGCCTGCAACAGCGTGAGGTTGTCGTCCGCTTCGATTTCCTTGCCGTCGACGATGAGCTTGCGGGCCATGGGTTACTCCGCCGCCATCGGTGTTGCACCCTTGCGGGCGGCGATGCGGCGTTCGAGTTCGGGACGGAAATGGCGGATGAGACCCTGGATCGGCCACGCGGCGGCATCGCCCAACGCGCAGATGGTGTGGCCTTCGATTTCCTTGGTCACTTCCTGCAGCAGGTCGATTTCGGGCACCTGCGCGTTGCCGACTTCGAGGCGCTTCATCACGCGCCACATCCAGCCGGTGCCTTCGCGGCACGGCGTGCACTGGCCGCAGCTTTCGTGTTTGTAGAAATACGCCAGACGCGAAATGGCTTTCACCACATCGGTCGACTTGTCCATCACGATGACGGCGGCGGTGCCGAGACCGGACTGCACGTTCTTGAGTGAATCGAAATCCATCAGCACATCATCGCAGATGGATTTGGGGAGCAGCGGCACCGATGCGCCACCCGGAATGACGGCCAGCAGATTATCCCAACCGCCGCGCACACCGCCTGCATGCTTGTCGATCAGTTCGCGCATGGAGATGCCCATGGCTTCTTCGACATTGCAGGGCTTGTTCACATGGCCGGAGATGCAGAAGACCTTGGTGCCGGAATTGTTGGGACGGCCGATGCCCGCAAACCATTCCGCACCACGGCGCAGGATAGTGGGCGCGACGGCAATGGATTCGACGTTGTTCACGGTTGTCGGGCAACCATAGAGGCCGACATTGGCGGGGAATGGCGGCTTGAGGCGCGGCTGGCCTTTTTTGCCTTCGAGGCTTTCGAGCAGCGCGGTTTCTTCGCCGCAAATGTAAGCGCCTGCGCCGTGATGGACGTAGAGATCGAAATCCCAGCCGTGGATGTTGTTCTTGCCAATAAGCTTGGCTTCGTAGGCTTCATCGACGGCGCGTTGCAGGGCTTCGCGTTCGCGGATGAATTCGCCGCGTACATAGATGTAACAAACGTGCGCGCGCATCGCGAAGCTGGCGATCAGGCAGCCTTCCACCAGCGTGTGCGGATCGTGGCGCATGATGTCCCGGTCTTTGCACGTGCCGGGTTCGGATTCGTCGGCATTGACGACGAGATAGTGCGGACGTTCCTTCACTTCCTTCGGCATGAACGACCATTTCATGCCGGTGGGGAAGCCCGCGCCGCCACGGCCACGCAGGCCGGATTTTTTCATCTCATCGACGATGGCTTCGGGGCCGCGTTCGATAATGGCTTTGGTGCCGTCCCACGCGCCGCGCTTCTTCGCGCCTTCGAGGCCGGGATCGCCGAAGCCATAGAGATTGGTGAAGATGCGGTCTTTATCGGCGAGCATCAGGCGATCTCTTTCAGCGTCGTGGGGCCGCCTTCGGGTTCCGAAGAATGGCGGCCGTTCTGCGGGCCGGGCTTTGGCGTTTCGCCGCGACGGAAGGCTTCGAGAAGTTTTTCGGTCTTGGGGCCATCAAGGTCTTCGTAGAAATCCTTGCCGATCTGCAACATGGGCGCGTTCACGCAGGCGCCGAGACATTCGACTTCCATCCACGAGAACTTGCCGTCTTTCGAAACGGTATGCTGCGTGGGGGCGATGTGTTTCTTGCAGGCGGCAACGACATCATCCGAACCGCGCAACCAGCAAGGTGTGGTGGTGCAGACCTGAACCAGATGGTCGCCCACCGGTTCGAGATTGAACATCGTGTAGAAGGTCGTCACTTCCAGCACGCGGATGTAGGGCATGGAGAGCATGGCCGCGACCGCTTCGATCATCGGCTTGCTGACCCAGCCTTCCTGTTCCTGTCCGCGCCACAAAAGCGAGATCACCGCGCTTGCCTGCCGGCCTGCGGGATATTTCGCCATGGTCTTTTCGGCCCACGCCTTGTTCTCAGGCGTGAAGGCGAAACTCGCGGGCTGGTGTTCGGAAAGACGGCGGACGCTCAACGATCAATCTCCCCGAAAACGATATCGAGCGAGCCGATCACGGCGGGTACGTCGGCAAGCAGATGGCCTTTGCACATGAATTCGAGCGCTGCGAGATGCGGATAGGAAGGTGCGCGAATCTTGCAGCGATAAGGTTTGTTCGAACCGTCGGCCACCAGATAGACACCAAACTCGCCTTTCGGCGCTTCGACGGCGGCGTAGGTTTCGCCAGCCGGAATGTGGAAGCCTTCGGTGTAGAGCTTGAAGTGATGGATCAACGCTTCCATCGACTTCTTCATTTCGCTGCGGCGGGGCGGAACGATCTTGTTGTTGTCCGCAACCACGGGACCGGCAGGCATATTTTCGATGCACTGCTTCATGATCTTGACCGACTGGCGCATCTCTTCGAGGCGCATCAGGTAACGGTCGTAATTGTCGCCGTTCTTGCCGACGGGAACCTGGAATTCGAAATCGCTGTAGCACTCGTAAGGCTGGGCGCGGCGCAAATCCCACGCGACGCCGGTGGAGCGCAGCATCACGCCGGAGAAGCCGAGCGCCTCGGCATCGGCGCGCGTGACGATGCCGATATCGACGTTGCGCTGTTTGAAGATGCGGCTTTCGGTGAGCAGGCCTTCCAGATCGTCCAGCACTTTGGGGAAGGTGCCGCAGAACGCATAAATGTCTTCGAGCAGTTCGGGCGGCAGATCCTGATGTACGCCGCCAGGACGGAAATATTTGGCGTGCATGCGGCTGCCAGACGCGCGCTCATAGAACACCATAAGCTTTTCGCGTTCCTCGAAACCCCAGAGCGGCGGGGTGAGCGCGCCGACGTCCATCGCCTGTGTGGTGACTTGCAGGAGATGATTCAGCAGGCGGCCGATTTCGCTGTAGAGGACGCGGATATACGAACCGCGCTTGGGGACTTCGAGGCCGAGCAGCTTTTCCATCGCCAGACAGAAAGCATGCTCCTGATTCATCGGGGCGACGTAATCGAGGCGGTCGAAATAGCCGATGGCCTGAAGATACGTTTTGTGTTCGATCAGTTTTTCGGTGCCGCGATGAAGCAGACCGATATGGGCATCGATGCGTTCGACGATTTCGCCGTCGAGATCCATCACCAGGCGCAGCACGCCGTGAGCGGCCGGATGCTGCGGTCCGAAGTTCATCGTGATCTTGCGATCGTCGAAATTTTCCGCGGCGGAACTCATTTGGTTGCTTTCTCGTCGCCGGGAATGATGAACGGCGCGCCTTCCCATGGGCTCATGAAATCGAAGTCGCGGAATTCCTGAACCAGTTGCACGGGCTGGTAGACGACGCGTTTCAATTCATCGTCGTAACGCACTTCGGTGTAGCCGGTGAGCGGGAAATCCTTGCGCAGCGGGAAGCCGGAGAAACCGTAATCTGTGAGCAGACGGCGCATATCCGGGTGATCGATGAAGGGAATGCCGTACATGTCGTAGGTTTCGCGCTCGAACCAGTTGGCGGCCGGATAAGCGCCAACGGCGGAGGCGATGGATTCGTTGTCGTCGAGCTGCGTCTTGATGCGGACGCGATGATTCTTGGTGATCGACAGCAGGTGATAGACGACGTCGAAGCGCTTGGCGCGCTGTGGCCAGTCCACGCCGCAAAGATCGATCAGGATCGAAAAGGCGCATTCCTGATCGTCGCGCAGGAAATGCAGCAGAGGAAGAATCTGGCCGGGCTCGCAGGTGAGCGTGAGTTCGCCGCGCGTGACATCCGCCGTTGCGGGAACTGCGCGTGCGATATGCTGGCCAAGTTCGTCGAGCGTCATGCGCGGGCGGCCTCAGCGATAGATCGTGCCGGTGCGGCGGATTTTCCGCTGCAACAACATGATGCCGTAAAGAAGGGCTTCGGCGGTGGGCGGGCAGCCGGGGACATAAATGTCCACGGGCACGACGCGGTCGCAGCCGCGAACCACGGCATAAGAATAATGATAGTAGCCGCCGCCATTGGCGCAGCTTCCCATCGAGATGACGTAACGCGGCTCCGGCATCTGGTCGTAGACCTTGCGCAATGCGGGCGCCATTTTGTTGGTCAGCGTGCCGGCGACGATCATCAGGTCGCTCTGGCGCGGTGAGGCGCGCGGGGCAGCACCGAAACGTTCGATGTCGTAACGCGGCATCGAGGTTTGCATCATCTCGACGGCGCAGCACGCAAGGCCGAACGTCATCCAGTGCAGCGAACCTGTGCGCGCCCAGTTGATGACCGCATCGGCGCTGGCCAGCAGGAAACCCTTATCCTGCAGTTCAAGGTTCATCGCCTTGAAATAGGGATCGTTGTCGGTGATGGGGGCCGCGCCCTCCACACCTGCCCTGCCCGCTTGACCCGCCGGGATCACTCCCATTCGAGTGCTCCCTTCTTCCATTCGTAGATGAAGCCGATGGTCAGAACGCCGAGGAACGTCACCATCGACCAGAACGCGAAGACGCCGGTTTCCTTCAGCGTGATCGCCCAGGGAAACAGGAACGCGACTTCGAGATCGAAGATGATGAAGAGAATGGCAACGAGATAGAACCGCACGTCGAATTTCATGCGCGCGTCGCTGAACGCGTTGAAGCCGCATTCGTAAGCGGAAAGCTTCTCGGGGTTCGGATCTTTCGGCGCCAGGATCAGCGGCGCGATCAAGAGGGCGATTCCGATCACCAGCGCGAGCCCGATGAAGATCAGGATCGGCAGATATTCGAGAAGCAGGCCGTTCATCGAGTTTCCTGTTCTTTCGCCGGGCGCTCGCGACTTGGCTGGCGGGAGATTTCGCAGGTGCAGAAGAAGGCTGGCGGTCCGCGCGCGCGATGCGGGTTTACCGCAAGATTCGCCGCGTTTCCAAGGGAATTTCAGCGGCAAAATCGGCTGCTATGACAAAGGGATGAAGCTGGCGATGTTGGCGGGGAAATACGCATTGGTTGCGAACGAGTCGCAAACTGAAACGGGATGATTTCAGAGCCATTTCGCCGCAAAGCGGCGAAATGGCGGGAGCGACGGGGCTCGAACCCGCGACCTTCGGCGTGACAGGCCGACACTCTAACCAACTGAGCTACGCCCCCGCGTTCTGCCTTGCGGCAATCCGCGAAAGGGGGCCGATGTAGGGCCCGGACCGGAGAGTGTCAAGCAAGGGTTCAATTGCTGTCCGGGCTGGGATTTGAACCATCATCCGGAGGGGGTTGGCCGCCGCCATCCGGCGGGGTGCCGCCGTCATCCCCGCCACCGCCACGGCGATGGTGACGGCCGCTACGGCCGCCCTGCCCTTGCCCACCGTCTTGCTTGGCTTTGGCTGCGGCTGCCGGATTCAGTTCCTTGGGATCGAGTTTGCCGTCTTCGTTCCGATCCATCGCGGTGAACAGCGAGCGTGCGGAACCGGCGAATTCGTTGAAGTCCACGCAGCCGTCCTGATTCCAATCAATGAGCGGCGTGGCGGTGGAGCCCAGTTCCTGGATGCGCTTTTCATTGATGATGCGCACTTCATCGGCTTTGAGGCAGCCGTCGTGATTGGTATCGGCCGCATCGAATTCGGCTTTGAGGCCCGCTTCCATTTCCGCCTTGGTCACGGTGCCGTCGTGATTGGCGTCGTATTTGAGAAGCTGGTCGCGCGAAGGATGCCATTCGCGTGGACGCTCGTTTTCGGGGATTTGGCGATGATGGTGTGACGCGCAAGCCGCGAGCACGGTGGCGAGCAACACGACAGAAAGACGAAGTTTCATTGGGGAACCGAATTACGGGGCGGCACATCTTAAGAGCCCGCGCACGATCCGCGAACAACGGATTTGTCGCGAAATGTCGTGACGCAGCGTCAACTGCCCTCGCTCAACAGATCGCGGCAGGAACCACCGTCGAAAACATCGATGGCAAGCCGGACCTTCATTGCGCGAGCGTTACTATGACGGCATCTGCGGGACAGGCAGGCATTCCATGATCTCGACGCCGTCGCCCGGGAAGATCGCGAAATGCGGATGGCCTTCGAACATCTTGGCGGCGGCTTCATGCGAATCCGCTTCGACGATCACATAACCGGCGACGGCGTTGCGGATGTCGGTGATGCCGTCGGTGCCGATGCGTTTGGTTTTGCCGAGCGGGCCGCCATTGTCCTGAACCGCATTTGCGTGATCGGCCATCCATTTGTGCCAGGCGGTCATGCCTTTCATGATTGTCGCCTTGTCCGGATCGGGACGCGGCTGCGCAGTCGCCGAACCCATGTAGAGCGCGAGAAATTTTTTCTTGGCCATGGCGTGCCTCCGTTATTGGGAGGCGACTATAGCGTGTTTCTTCGAAGCAAGGAGGCAGGCTTGCCGAGGCGTAACTCGCGGCAACCGGCCCGGCTTCGCCCTGACGGGCTACGCCGCGGCAGTTTCCGCTGCGCAGCAGCGGAAACTGGTGGGCGGTGACGGGATCGAACCGCCGACCCTATCGGTGTAAACGATATGCTCTACCGGCTGAGCTAACCGCCCTGCCTTCGTCTTAACATATCGCCGCCATCTGGCCACCCTCATGTATGGGTATCGTGACCAAGTGCGAATTTCGGTGAGGGGGCAATGTCGCAAAGGGCTTTTGTTACGGTGAGCGGGGCGCTGGCCCTGCTGGGGTGTACGGCACAGGCTCCGCGCCCTGACAGATCACAGGAAGACGCCTGGCTCTCCAAAGCTTATGAGAAATATAGCAATTACGATACCGAGGCCGATGTTCTCCCTTTCACGCGAGGAAGAGTCGAACGCAATGGCGACATCCTGACACTCATTTTGGCGGATGGCGGGAACGTAAAGTTGGGTAGCAACAGAAACGGTTGCGAAGGTGACGATGAGCATCCAAGCGAAGAATGCGAGTTGTTCCAACTCGTCGCGGATTTACCGAGCCGTCATTTCTATCTGGTCGTGACAGCATACTATGAAGGCGCCGACTATTTCCTGATAGACGATCGGACCGGTCGAAAAACGCGTATCGGCGCCGTACCCATCTTCTCACCCGACGGAAAACATTTCCTCGTGCAGGATGACAACGTTGCGTGGGACCATGAAAACAACCTGGAAATCTGGCGGCGCGAAAACGATGGCGCGACCCTCGAATGGGCGAACAGCATCCAGCAGGCACAAGTCGAAACGTCCGACAGCATGCTGTATCACACCAGCGTCACCAAATGGGACGGCAACCAAATCTCGCTGTCCTTCTCGAACAACGTTGGCGACAGATCGGAAACGACCTGGACAGGCAACATAACAAAGGCGCCAACCGGTTGGCGTCTCTGCGCCGACTGGCCCGTTCAAAACGACGCCTTATGTTACGAGCCTGACAGAGCCAGGTGATCTGCTCTAGTTCAGCGCGTCCTTCAGTTGCTTGCCCGGACGGAAACGCGGCTGCTTGGACGGTTTGATCGTGATTTCTTCGCCCGTTTGCGGATTGCGGCCTTTGCCGCCCGCGCGCGTGGCAACCACGAACACTCCGAAACCCGTAAGGCGCACTTCGTCACCACTCTTCAGTGCGTCCTGAATGAGATCGAAGACGCCGTCCACGGCCTTGGCCGCATCATGCTTGGCAAGCCCCGTACGGTCGGACAATTGTTGGATCAGGTCGTTCTTGTTCACGAGGCTGGCTCCTTGGTTCTGCGTCTCCCGAGGGGGCGGACTTTAGGCGGTGCCCCCGGGGACGGTCAAAGCAGAAAAGCTCACTTTTCCGGCAAAATTCAAGCAAAAAGGGCCCGATTCAAAGAACCGGGCCCGTATCAAATGGTTAATGGGCAATCACCACACTGGCAGAGCTGCCATCATTGGTCGCGGAAACGATTTTATGCCCATTATTTTACGGCGTTTGCGGCCTTTTCGATCAGGGCGGCCACTTCTTTTGGGTGCGACTGCATCACCACATGGCTTGACGGCAGTTCAATGGTTTCGGCCTTGGCGCGCTTGCTCATGAAGCGCTCGACATCGGGATTGATCACGCGGTCGTTCTTGGAAACGACATAATAGCTGGGCTTGTCTTTCCAGGCCGCCACGGTCGCTTTGCCGCCGAATGATGCGGCGGAAATCGGCACCTGTGAGATGGCCATGAAATGGGCATCGCTCTTGGGCAGATCCTGCGCGAAGTCCGCCGGGAAGGCATCGATATTGATGGCGAAATAGCCCGCTCCCGCAGGTTCGATGGACTTTGCTGCGGCGGGAATCTTCTGGACCAATTCCAGCGCGCTCTCGCCCACGTCGGGAACAAACGCAGCGAGATAAACCAGCGCCTTCACATTCGTATGATCGCCGGCTTCGCTGATGACGGCACCGCCATAGCTGTGGCCGACGAGCACGCACGGTCCGGCAGCATCGAGCACGCGCTTGGTGGCCGCGGCGTCATCGGCGAGCGATGTTTCAGGCTCCTGCACGATGCGCACCTTGTAGCCATCGTGTTCGAGAATCTTGGCAACGGGCTGCCAGCCCGATCCATCCGCAAATGCACCATGGACCAGCACAACAGTTTTGACGGCGGCCTGCGCGGGAAGCGCAAGCGCCAACGCGGCGATCATGCCTGCAACGACAACTTTCATGTCCTTAGCCCTCTCTAGAAATTGCATTTCAATGGGGAGCCCAGACTCTATTTCTCTGGGCGAGCCGTCTTGTCGGTTCGTGTGAAAGTTTGATCGATATTGCCGGTCTGGCAAAGAAAAAAGCCCGGAGATTTCTCTCCGGGCTTTTTATCGTTTTATCTCACACTGTTAGTGCGTGACGACCGCATCGTCGCTTGTGCTGTCGATCGGCGTGGGCACGATTTCCGGTTCGACCCAGTCTATCGCTTCGGGCTGGCGACTGAGCGCCACCTTGAGCGCTTCGCTGACAGTCTTCACGGGCACGATGGTCAGGCCGGCTTTCACATTGTCGGGAATCTCGGCCAGATCCTTTTCGTTCTCGTCCGGGATCAGCACCGTCTTGATACCCGCGCGCAGAGCGGCCAGCAGCTTTTCCTTCAAGCCGCCGATCGGCAACACGCGGCCACGCAACGTGACCTCGCCCGTCATCGCCACATCGCGGCGCACCGGAATGCCGGTGAGCACCGAGACGATCGACGTTGCCATCGCAACACCGGCAGACGGACCATCCTTGGGTGTCGCGCCTTCCGGCACGTGCACGTGGATGTCGACCTTGTCGAACGTCGGCGGCTTGATGCCGAAGGTCGTCGCCTTGGAGCGGACGTAAGACCGCGCCGCGTCGATAGACTCCTTCATCACTTCGCCGAGCTTGCCGGTGGTCTGCATCCGGCCTTTGCCCGGAAGCATCACCGCTTCGATCTGCAACGTCTCGCCGCCAACTTCGGTCCAGGCCAAGCCGGTGACCACACCGACCTGATCTTCGCCTTCGACTTCGCCGTAGCGGAATTTCCGCACACCCGCATAGGTGCCTAGATTTTCCGGCGTGACGCCGATGGACTTAGCCTTGTTGGAGACGATCTCCTTCACGGCCTTGCGTGCAAGGTTTGCGATCTCGCGTTCGAGATTGCGAACGCCCGCTTCACGGGTGTGATAGCGGATGAGGTCGCGCAGCCCCGCGTCGGTGATCGACCATTCGCCGTCCCTCAGACCGTGCGCCTTGACCTCTTTCGGGATCAGGTGGCGCTTGGCGATCTCGACCTTCTCATCCTCGGTGTAACCGGGGATGCGGATGATCTCCATGCGGTCCATCAACGGCTGCGGCATGCGCAGGCTGTTGGCCGTGGTGAGGAACATCACGTCCGAGAGATCGAAATCGACCTCAAGGTAATGGTCATTGAAGGTGTGGTTCTGTTCGGGGTCCAACACCTCGAGCAGCGCCGACGACGGATCACCGCGCCAGTCCGCACCCAGCTTGTCGATCTCGTCGAGCAGGAAAAGCGGGTTCGCCGTCTTCGCCTTCTTCATCGACTGAATGATCTTGCCGGGCATGGAACCGATATAGGTCCGCCTGTGACCGCGGATTTCCGCTTCGTCGCGCACGCCGCCGAGCGACATGCGGACATATTCGCGGCCCGTGGCCTTGGCGATCGACTTCGCAAGCGAGGTCTTGCCGACACCCGGAGGACCGACGAGGCACAGGATCGGGCCTTTCATCTTGCCCGCACGCTGTTGCACCGCGAGGTACTCAAGGATGCGTTCCTTGACCTTCTCCAAGCCATAGTGGTCGTTGGCCAAAATCTCTTCGGCCTGCACGATGTCTTTCTTGACCTTGCTCTTCTTGCCCCACGGCAGGGAGAGCAGCCAGTCGAGATAGTTGCGCACGACGGTGGCTTCGGCGCTCATCGGCGACATGGAGCGAAGCTTCTTCACTTCGGCCTGCGCCTTTTCGCGGGCTTCCTTCGAGAGCTTGGTCTTGCGAATCCGCTCTTCGAGCTCGTTCATCTCGTCGCGGCCTTCGTCGCCTTCGCCGAGTTCTTTCTGGATCGCCTTGAGCTGCTCGTTAAGATAGTACTCGCGCTGCGTCTTCTCCATCTGGCGCTTCACGCGGCTGCGGATCTTCCGCTCCACCTGCAAAACGCTCACTTCGGATTCGATCAGCGCCAGCACCTTCTCAAGCCGCGCCGCGGTGTCGAGCGTCTCCAGCAATTGCTGCCGGTCGGCGATCTTCACCGAAAGGTGCGAGGCAATGGTGTCGGCGAGTTTGGCCGGGTCTTCGATCTGGGCGACCGAAGCCAGCGTCTCTGCCGGCACTTTCTTGTTCAGCTTGATGTACTGCTCGAAATTGGACTTCGCCGTGCGGATGAGCGCTTCGACTTCCTTGGTGTCGCTTTCGCTTTCCGGAATCTTCTCGATCGTCGCCTGGAAGAAATCGGTGCGGCCGGTGAAGCCGGTCACGCGCGCGCGGCCCTTGCCTTCGACCAGCACGCGAACGGTCTGGTCGGGCAGCTTCAGAAGCTGAAGCACGGTCGCAAGCGTGCCGATGCGATGCAGACCATCGGGCGTCGGATCATCGTCAGCCGCGTTCTTCTGCGTCAGCAACAGGATTTGCTTTTCTTCGGTCATCACTTCTTCAAGCGCGCGCACGGACTTCTCGCGGCCCACGAAGAGCGGAACGATCATGTGGGGGAAAACAACGATATCGCGAAGCGGCAGAACCGGCGCCAACTGGCCGCCTGTTTCATCCGTCGTCTTACTCAGGTCTTTCTCAGACATTCTGTTCTCCTGCCGAGCCCGAATCCCGGTACCCGGATTATGCCCCCATCACCCCCTAACAGGCTGTGACAAAAGGGCTGCGATGACCCCGAAAGGCGCCATCAGTTGGAACAAAAGTGGGGTGGCGGAACCGCGTTTTCAAGATTGCCGTTTGCGCCGCTTTGGAACGGCAATCACATGCGCGTGCAGTGGAACCGCAACGCATGACGCCTGGCGTCAACTTGACGATTTACGACGCGGTCTTCTGCGCTTCGGGCTTGTCGGCGTATGTGTAGAGCGGACGCGAACGGCCCTCCACAACATCGGCCGTGATGACGACTTCCTGCACGCCGTTGAGCGTGGGGAGTTCGAACATCGTCTCCAGCAGAATGCCTTCCATGATCGAACGCAGGCCGCGGGCGCCGGTGCGGCGCGCGATGGCTTTGCGGGCGATGGCATGCATGGCTTCATCCTGGAAGCGCAGCTTGACGCCTTCCATCTCGAACATGCGCTGATACTGCTTGGCCAGCGCGTTCTTCGGACGGGTCAGGATTTCGATCAGCGCGGTTTCCGACAGATCGCCCAAGGTGGCGAGCACCGGCAGACGGCCGATGAATTCCGGAATCAGACCGAACTTCAAGAGATCTTCCGGTTCCACTTCGCGCAGGATTTCGCCCGTCAGGCGTTCATCCGGCGAACGGACCATCGCGCCGAAGCCCATGGATGTGCCGTGGGTGCGCTGGGAGATGATCTTGTCGAGGCCGGCAAACGCACCGCCCACGATGAACAGGATGTTCGACGTATCGACCTGCAGAAACTCCTGCTGCGGATGCTTGCGGCCGCCCTGCGGAGGAACGGAGGCAACCGTGCCTTCCATGATCTTCAACAGCGCCTGCTGCACGCCTTCGCCCGAAACGTCTCGCGTGATCGACGGGTTGTCGGACTTGCGGCTGATCTTGTCGATTTCGTCGATATAGACGATGCCGCGCTGCGCCCGCTCGACATTGTAGTCGGCATTCTGGAGCAGCTTGAGGATGATGTTCTCGACGTCTTCACCGACGTAACCGGCTTCGGTCAGCGTGGTGGCATCGGCCATCGTGAACGGCACATCGAGGATGCGGGCAAGCGTCTGCGCGAGCAGAGTCTTGCCGCAGCCAGTGGGGCCGATCAGCATGATGTTGGATTTGGCGAGTTCGACGTCCTGGTTCTTGCCGCTCGCGTTTATTCGCTTGTAGTGGTTATGGACGGCGACCGAGAGCACCTTTTTGGCGTGCTGCTGGCCGACGACGTAATCATCCAGAACCTTGAAGATTTCCTGCGGGGTCGGCACGCCCTCCTTGGATTTCATGAAGGAGGTCTTGTTCTCCTCCTTGATGATTTCCATGCAGAGTTCGACGCATTCATCGCAGATGAACACGGTGGGACCCGCGATAAGCTTACGGACCTCGTGCTGGCTCTTGCCGCAGAACGAGCAATAGAGCGTGTTCTTCGAGTCTCCGCCGCTGGCTTTACTCATGACCTATGGTCTCTCCTGAGACACCCGCCCCTTCGAAAGGGCTCTTGGACCTTTTTCGTGCACGAACCACGCCAACCCGGGAATTCGAAGCACCCCTTATATACGACCACGATAGAAGCCGGCGGATCAAGATTTGTTTAAGTCGGCCCCAAGTGCCTGTCCCCGTTCAGGAACTAGGCATTAATCTTGGCTTGATCTGGAACTTCCGGGCGCCGCTCCAGAACCTGGTCGACGAGCCCAAACGCCTTGGCTTCTTCCGCCGTCATATAGGTATCGCGGTCTAGCGCTTTTTCAATGGCTTCAATGGCTTGCCCGGTATGCTTGGCGTAGATGTCGTTCAGCCGGCGCTTCAGCTTGAGAATTTCCTGGGCGTGGCGGGCGATGTCTGCTGCCTGGCCGTAGTACGAAGCCGAGGGCTGGTGCACCAATACCCTTGCGTTGGGTAGGGTGAAGCGTTCGCCCTTCTTGCCGGCGCACAGCAAAAGTGTCGCGGCCGAGGACGCCTGGCCGACACACAGGGTCTGAATGCCGGGGCGGATGTATTGCATCGTGTCATAAATGGCCAACCCGGCGGTGACCACGCCACCCGGCGAGTTGATGTACATCGAGATCTCTTTCTTGGGGTTCTCGGCCTCCAAGAAAAGAAGCTGGGCGGTGATGAGGCTCGCGCCGTAATCCTCAATCGGACCGGTCACGAAGATGATCCGCTCCTTCAACAGGCGCGAATAGATGTCGTAAGCGCGTTCGCCGCGGGAGGATTGCTCCACCACCATCGGGACCAGCGTGTTCATGTAGACGTCGCGGGGGTCTTTCATCAGCCTCAAGCCGTTCGAAACAGGACTATCGAACATAGGATGCGTTGGTGAAGTGTCAACGCCGATGCCAATGCTTGCGTTAACACCCTGCAAATGTAGGGGTTAATTGGCGGGCGGTTCGACCGGGAAACCGCCTTCCCGCCACGCTTTCATGCCGCCATCCAGGGCGGCGGCGCGCAGGAAACCCAATTGCCGCAGCGTGGCGGCGGCGAGCGTCGAGATCTTTCCGAACTCGCAATAGACCACAATGCGCAAGGTGGGATCGGGGAATTCGTCGTTTACCCGCAGTTCGAGCTGGCCCCGCGGAAGGTGACGGGCGCCCGGAACGTGGCCTGCGGCGAACGCATCCTTCTCGCGCACGTCGAGCACGATGAAATCGTTCGAGCGGGCGGCGATGCGCGATTGCAGCTCGGGAAGCGACATGAAGGGGATGATGCTGGATGCTTCGGACAGAAGCTGCACCACGGTTTTGCCGCCGCTCATGTTGGTGCGCAAAGCTTCGGTGAGATGGGTGGGCGCGCTGAGATTCAAGTGCTGCATCATATCGACGAAAGCGGCACGATCTTTCTGTTGCAGGCGCGGGTTGCTGGCGATCTCGTCGGCGATGGTGGAGTGGGTTCTGCCTTTGTAATCGTGCGCGGGATAGACGAGCAGTTTGGAATCGAGCTTGAGCAGCTTGTTGAACAGGCTGTCATAAAGCTGTTCGGGATCGCCCGTCGGCAGATCGGTGCGGCCGGTGCCGCCGATCAACAACGTGTCGCCGGTGAAGACGCGGTCTTCCACCATCAGGCACATCGAATCGCGGGTGTGGCCGGGCGTGTGGTGGGCGTGCAGGCGGAGATTGCCGATGGCGAGCATATCGCCATCGTCGAGTCGCATATCCGCAAAGGGCGCATGGCTTTCGCGGTGCATCACCACGGGCGCGTTCAACGCCTCGCCCAATTGGCGGGTGGCGGAGAAATGATCGGCGTGGGTATGCGTGTCGATGACGAATTTGATGCGCAGGCCATCGCGGGCGGCGAGCGCCTGATACCGGTCGATCTGGCGGACCTCGGGGTCGATCAGCGCGGCCGAACAGGTGTCGGCACAACCGATCAAATATGACTGGCAGCCGCCCGTGGCGACCTGTTCGAAAATCATGGATGTGCCCTCTTCGCCCGCTCCGACTTTACACCGCTTTTGCTTTTTCCGCGCTCTGCATTAGGTAGGTGCGATGAACCAGGCGCTTATCCTGTCCATCGTGGCCGCGGGGTTTACCGTGGCGTTTTTCCATGCGGCGCTGCCGACGCATTGGCTGCCCTTCGTGGTGACCTCTCGCGCGCAAAAGTGGGACCGGACGAAGACGCTTTCCATTACGGCCTTTGCGGGATTGGGACACATCTTCATCACCACGCTTCTGGGTGCGCTGGTGGCGTGGCTGGGCATGAATGTGGACCGGCTGACGGGCAGCATTTTTCCACTGATAGGTGGCGGATTACTGGCGCTGGTGGGCCTCTTTTATATCTATCGCGGTGCATCCGGGCGGCACATGCATCTGGTGCCGGGCGCACATGGGCACCACCATCATCACCATCACGATCATTCGCATGAACATGAACACCATCACAATGCGCCGGATGTGGAGCATGCGATGGCGCATGCGCCAGGACGGACATCGGATCGCGCGGCGATTGTGAGCCTGTTCACGCTGCTCACGCTTTCGCCTTGCGAGGCATTTCTGCCGGTTTATGTATCGGCTGTAAGATATGGCTGGAGTGGATTTGCGGTTGCCAGTGTGGTTCTGGCAGTCGCCACTATTGCGGGAATGGTAACGTTTACGGCACTGACACTGGCGGGGCTCGAACGGTTTCAGCTCGGCGCGCTGGAGAAATATGAAGGCATCATTTTGGGATGCGTTTTGATTCTTCTGGGCGTAGCCTTTGTGGTGCTGGAGAGTTGAGATGACGGCGCACGTTCACGACCACGATCATCACCACCACCATCACGGCCATAGCCACGCGCCGGCGGATTTCGGCTTCGCGTTCGCGATTGGGATCGTGCTCAACCTTGGTTTCGTGATCGCCGAAGCGGGATATGGCGTGCTCAGCCATTCGATGTCGCTGATCGCCGATGCAGGTCACAATCTGGGCGACGTGTTGGGATTGGGCATTGCGTGGATGGCGGCTCGGCTGGTGCGGCGGGCGCCCTCGGCACGTTTCACTTATGGGTTGCGGTCGTCATCCATTCTGGCGGCGTTGTTCAACGCTGTGTTTCTGCTGATCGCGACGGGCGCCATCGCGGTGGAAGCGGTGCAGCGCATCTTCCATCCCGAAGCGGTGGCGGGGCGGACCGTCATCATCGTGGCGGCAATCGGCATTGCGATCAATTTTGCCACCGCGCTGATGTTTGCGCGCGGGCGGAAAGACGATCTCAATATCCGCGGCGCGTTTCAGCACATGATGGCGGATGCCGCGGTTTCGCTGGGCGTGGTGATCGCCGGGTTTGCGATTTTGTGGACGGGGCTCGACTGGATCGACCCGGTTGTGAGCCTGGTGATTTCGGCGGTGATCGTGGCGGGGACATGGAGCCTGCTGCGCGATTCCATGAAAATGACTCTGCATGGCGTGCCGCCGGGCGTGGATGAACAGGCGGTGCGGCGCTTCCTCGAAGCCTGTCCCGGTGTTTGCGCGCTGCACGATCTGCACATCTGGCCGATGAGCACGACGGAGACGGCGCTCACCTGTCATCTGATCATTCCGGCCGGACATCCGGGCGATGCTGAGTTGCGGCGGATCACCGATCTGCTGCGCGACAAATTTTCGATCCCGCACGCGACGATCCAGATCGAGACCGACGAGCAGGATTGTGCGTTGCACGGTCACGCGGTTTAACGCGTCATCTTTTCCAGTGCGCGTAATTCGACAGCAGCGGCTTTTGCGGCCTTGGTCTCGATCTTGCGATAGCGCGCGACGACTTCCCTGCCCGCTTTGGTGAGTTTGGCGCCGCCACCTTTTTTGCCGCCGCTGGTAGCGACGATCACAGGCGCCCCAAGCGTCTTCTCAATCGACTTCACCAGCATCCATGCGCGGCGATAGCTCATGCCGAGGCTGGTGGCCGCTTTGCGGATAGAACCTTCCGCAGCGATCGCTTCCAACAGGCGCGCCTTGCCGGGACCGAAACGCGATCCGGATTCGAAATCGATACGAATGTTCAGCTGTGCCATGCGTATCTTTTTGCCCCGAGTGTTGCCGCGCGTCCATAGCAATGGCGTTTCCACGGCAGACAATTCGTGATAGTTGATTGTATATCACGACCAATTGGAGATTGTAATGAGGCCGATCAAATTTGCGATTGCGGCGTTGGCCGCAACTCTTTTGTCGTTCGCGCAGGCACAAGCAGCCGACATCACCGTTTTCGCTGCCGCATCGCTGACGGATGTGATGCAAGACATCGGCAAAAGCTATGAAGCGAAGACGCACAATCACATCGTGTTCTCGTTTGCGGCCTCGTCGACGCTTGCTAAGCAGATCGAAGGATCGGCGGGCGCGGACATCTTCATGTCGGCAGATACGGACTGGATGGAATATCTGGACTCGAAAGGGTTGATCGATCATCCGACGCGGAAGAATTTACTCGGTAATTCTCTGGTGCTGGTCGCGCCCGCAGATTCCAACATCACGATCAACGTCACCGATCATTTTCCGCTTCTGGCAGCACTTGGTGGCGGGCGGCTTTCAATGGCCGATCCCGACAGCGTGCCTGCGGGCAAATATGGGCGGACCGCGCTGATCGCGCTGAGTGTGTGGCCGACAGTGCAGGATCATATCGTGTCGGCGGAGAATGTGCGCGTGGCGCTTGCTTATGTGGCGCGCAAGGAAGCGCCGCTTGGCATCGTTTACAAGACCGATGCGATGTCGGAACCGAAAGTGAAAGTCGTCGGCACGTTTCCTGAGAATTCACATCAGCCCATCGTCTATCCGGCGGCGCTCACCAAGGACGCGCAGGCCGGTGCGAAGGATTTCTTGGCCTATCTTTCCAGCCCGGAAGCGCGGGCGGCGTTCGAAAAAGCGGGCTTTACCGCTCTGGGAGCAGCACAATGAAACTGCGTAGCGTTCTTCTTTGCGGTGCGGCGCTGGCGTTTGCGACGCCTGCATTCGCGCAGGCCGATTCAGAAGTGATGAAACGGCTCGACGCCATGCAGCACATGATCGAGCAGCAGCAGAAGGAAATCTCCGCGCAGAAATCGGAGATTGGCGAGTTGCGGCATGCGCTCAAGAAACACGGCAGCACCGTTACCGCGGCGGATACACCGCCGCCCCCTCCTCCACCGACGGTGGCCCCTGAAGTTGAACAACGTGTGACGGTGCAGGAATCGAAGCTGAATGCGCTGGCGCAGAAGGTCGATGCGGCGGAAACGAAGGCCAAGCTCGACAAGCAAGAACAGCCGAAATGGAGTTTTGCAGGTGGTCATCCGCAGTTCAGTTCGGCGGATGGGCGGTTCTCGCTCGCGATCAAGACCATTGCGCAATACGACACTGCCTATTACATGCAGAGCGCCAGCGCATTGCGGTTGGCAGCGGCGAACGGGCCGGACCTTTCCAGCGGATCGAATTTTCGGCGCGTGCAACTTGGCGTGCAAGGCACGCTGTTCGGTGACTGGTCCTACAACTTCAACTATGATTTTGCGGGCTCGGGCGGAACGGAAACGCCAGGGCACATTCAATCGGTGTATGTGCAATATGATGGGTTGAAGCCGTTTGCGTTGCGCATCGGCGCGTTTCCGCCTTCCGCGGGTTTGGAAGATCAGACGGGATCGCCGGATACGATTTTCCTGGAACGCAATTCGCCGTCTGACCTTGCGCGCAACATCGCGGGCGGCGATGGGCGCGATGCGGTGGCGCTTTTCTACACGACGGATCGCATTTATGGCGCGGTTTCCTATACCGGCAACAAGGTGCAGGATTCCGGTTTCTTCGACGAACAGAGCGCGGTGATGGGACGGTTGGCCGGGCTCGCGTGGTCGGATGACGATACGAAAATCGTGCTGAGTGCCAACGGGACATATGTCTTCAAGGTTGGCGATACGGTTGCAGGGCCCAATTCGACGCGGCCGATCACGCTTTCCGATCCGCCGGAGATCACGGTTGACAACGCGGGCATCAAGTTCGTTTCGACGGGAGCGCTCGATGCGTCGAGCGTCAGCGAATGGGGCGTCGAGGCTGGTGCGCAATGGCGGAGCCTTTATGGGCAGGCCGGGTATTTCGGTTACACGGTCGATCAACGCTTGGCCGGTGCGCCGACTTTCGATTTCAACGGCTGGTATGCGCAGGCCACCTGGGTGCTGACGGGCGAAAGCCGCGTTTACAAATCAAGCAGCGCGTCATTCTCAAACCCGGTGCCGCGGATTCCGTTCTCGTTCTCCGGCGGCGGTTGGGGCGCGTGGGAATTGGCGGCGCGGTATAGCGATCTCAATTTGAACGACAATCCGGGAGCGGTTGGCGTTGCATTGCCGGTGAGCGGCGGGTTTGCGCAAGGGCTTCGCGGCGGCGATCAGCGGGCGGAAACGGTTGGGATCAACTGGTATCCGAATGCGCTGCTGAAGTTCGCGTTCAACTTCCAGCACGTGAATGTGGGGCGGATCGGATCGATACCGTCGAGCATCTACGGGCCTGCGATGAGCAATGCCGAGGTTGGGCAGGATTTGAATATCGTTTCGTTCCGGTCGCAGATCGCGTTCTGAGGTCTGCGCCGAAAGGAGAAGGAAGAGAGTTACTCTTCCTTCTTCGCCTTTTTGGCTTTCTTTTCTTTCTTCTCGGGTTCGGCTTTGCCGCCTTCGAGTTTTTCCGCCGCTTCGTCGGGATCGAGGAACAGGGTTTCGCGATCCACGGTGCGATCCGTCACTTCGGCGAGTTCGGCGATGAAATCCACCACCTTGTCTTCGAAGATCGGGGCTCGGACTTCGTTCATGGCCTGCTGGTTCGAGGCGTAGAAGTCGAACACCTGCGCTTCCTGGCCGGGGAACTGGCGGGCGCGCGCGGCGATGGCGCGTTGCACTTCGTCGGGCTGCACCACGATGCCGTTCATCTCGCCGATGCGGGCGAGCACGAGGCCCAAACGCACGCGGCGTTCGGCGATGTCGTGATATTCCTTCTTCAGTTCTTCGTCGGTCTTGCCTTCGTCGGCGGCGGTTTTGCCTTCGCGCGCCATTTCGGCCTGCACCTGTTTCCAGATGCCTTCGAATTCGCCTTCCACCATGGTCGGCGGCAGCGAGAAATCATGGGCAGTGTCGAGCGCGTCGAGGATGCGGCGCTTCAGGTGGAGGCGGCTCGCACGCGAGAAATCGCTCTTGAGCTGATCGCGCACGCGGTCCTTGAGCGAGGCCAGAGAATCGACGCCGAAACGTTTGGCCATCTCGTCGTCGACGATCAGTTCGTCAGGCTGTTTGACTTCCTTCACCTTCACTTCGAACTCGGCATCCTTGCCGCGGAGTTTTTCGTTCGGGTAATCGGCGGGGAACGGCGCTTTCACGACGCGGTCTTCACCGGCCTTCGAACCCTTCAACTGGTCTTCGAAACCGGGAATCAGCTGGTGCTGGCCGATGGTGAGATTGAAATCGGTCGCCTTGCCGTATTCGAATTCTTCGCCGTCGATGCGGCCAGTGAAATCGATCACCAGCACGTCGCCGTCTTCGGCGCCGCCCTGACGCATCGAATAGGTGCGGGCCTGTTCGGCCAGACGGGTCGTCGCGTCTTCGACTTCCTGGTCCGTCACTTCGGCGGTCAGGCGTTCGACCTTGAGCGAGCCGATATCGGCCAGCTCGAATTCCGGCATCAGGTCCACCTTCACGGTGAATTCGAGGTCGGCGTTTCCGTCGACCACCTGCTGCAATTCGCTGACGAGATCGACGCGCGGCGGGAAGGCCGGCTTTAATTCGTTGTCCTTGATCGCCTGCTGGCTGGACTGCGAGACCGCCTCTTCCACCACCTCGCCCATCATGGACTTGCCGTACTGCTTCTTGAGGAAGGAGACGGGAGCCTTGCCGGGGCGGAAGCCGCGCAGGTGAACGCGCGGGGCCATCTCGGTGAGCTTGCCGGTCAGGCGCTCGTCGAGGTCATTGGCCCCAATGACGATCTTGAATTCGCGGCGGAGGCCTTCGTTGACGGTCTCGGTGATCTGCATGTCTGTCTCTTTATTACTGAAGGACTGGTGCGGGCGGAGGGACTTGAACCCCCACGACTTTCGTCACTGGAACCTAAATCCAGCGCGTCTACCGTTCCGCCACGCCCGCGTCCGGGCAGCCGGTGGAACAGGAAATCCGCCCCGCCGGAGGGCGCCCCCTATAACAGGGGTTTAAGGGGGTGGCTAGGGCATTTGGCGCTCATAAAGCGCCACATCCCAGAACCGGTCGAACTTGCGGCCGACCTGGGTTTCCGTGCCGATATGGCGGAAGCCCATAGCCTGGTGAAGGCCGACCGAGCCCTCGTTCGGCAGGGTGATGCCGCCATAGGCGCGGTGGATGTCTTCGTCCTTCAGGGCTTCGAACAGCGCCGCATAAAGAGCGCGGCCTATGCCCTGCCGGACGACGGTGGGTGCGAGATAGATGCTGGTCGAGATCGTGGGGTCGTAGGCCGCCTTTTCCTTGAAGCGGTGCGAGCAGGCGTAGCCGATGGGTTTGCTGTCGATGACAGCGACGAAGCATTGGTGGCGGCCGGTGCGCGAGAACTCATCGAACCATGCCCGACGTTGGGCGAGCGTGCGCGGTTCGATATCGAAGGTGACCGGCGTGTGGACGACGTAGTGATTGTAGATGTCGAGCAGGATCGGGAGATCGGCCTGTTCAGCGTGGCGGATGTCCATGGGTGGCGTCCTTCAAAGCTGCGAGGACATGCGGGAGCTGCTCCGGCAGATCCTCGGAGATGAGTCCGGGCCCAAACCTGTACGCCGCCTCGCCATGGAGCCATGCGGCGATGGCCGCCGCTTTGAAGGAGTCGACTCCTTGCGCCATCAAACCACCGATGATGCCCGCGAGCACATCCCCCGAACCGGCGGTCGCCAATTCCGGCGGTGCATGGCTGTTGATGGCGGCGCGGCCATCCGGCGACGCGATCACGGTGTCGGCGCCTTTCAGGAGCACGGTGCAACGCGCGGTCGCGGCAGCGGCGCGCGCGGCTTCGATCTTGGTTGAGGAGCGGCGCAGAAGCCCCGGAAATATCCGCTCGAATTCGCCTTCGTGCGGTGTGAGCACGCAACGCTCGCGAAGCAGTTGGTAGAGCGCTTTGGGATCGTCCTGAAACGAGGTGAGCGCGTCGGCATCAAGGACGGCGGCGGCTTGGGTGGCGAGCACGCGCTGGACCATGGCGCGGGTTTCCGCGCCAACGCCGACGCCGGGGCCGAGCACCACCGCATTGAACCGCTTGTCTTCGAGGAGGTGGGCAAGGCCCTCCACACCCTCGAACGGTTTGATCATGATGGCGGTGAGTTCGGTGGCGTTCACCTCCACCGCGTTGGGCGGGCTGGCGACGCTGACGAGGCCCGCGCCGACGCGGAGTGCTCCGCGAGCAGCGAGACGCGCGGCGCCGGTGGCATGCGGTGGGCCGCTGACCACGATGCAGTGGCCGCGGTCGTATTTGTGTTCGTCCGTTCTCGGCCACGGGAAATCTGACGCCCAAAACTCGGGCGTGTTGTCGAACAGTTTGGGTTTGAGGGTGTTGATGGCGGCTTCGGGGATGCCGATATCCGCGACGACGACCTCGCCACACTTCGCGCGGCCGGGCATGAGGACGTGGCCGGGCTTCTTGCGGAAGAAGGTGATGGTGACATCGGCTTCGATGCAGATGTCGCCGAGGGTGCGGCCAGTATCGCCATGCAGCCCGGTTGGGACATCAACGGCGAGCACTGGGATGTCGAGCGCGTTGAGTTCGATGGCGACGGTTTTCGATTCTTCTTCGAGCTGGCGCGAGAAGCCCGCGCCGAACACCGCGTCGATCACCAGTTCGGCGTCGCGGAAGATTCCGGCTTCGATGGTTTCGAAACTGCCGTCCCACAGCTTGGCCATGGCGGCGACATCGCCTTTCAGATTGGCGCGGCTGCCGAGAACGGCGACGCGGACATCCCAGCCGTATTTCTTCAGATAGCGCGCGGCTACCAAGCCATCGCCGCCATTGTTGCCGGGGCCGCAGAGCACCAGCGTTTTGCGCGGGCTCCAGCGTTTGACGGCTTCATCGGCTGTGGCGCGGCCAGCATTTTCCATCAGGGCGAGAAACGTCACGCCGTTTTGCGTGGCGAAACGATCTGCGGCGTAGTTTTGTTCGACGGTGAGAATTTCGCTCTTCATAAGACCCGGTAGTGATAGCGGTAGAGTTCCTGATTAAAGCCCATGGCCTGGTACAGATTAACCGCTGGCGTGTTGGCCGCAACGACCTGAAGGCACGCCCCTGTCGCACCCGCAGCCCTGGCCCAGCGCAGCAGGCTTGAGATCGTGGTGCGCGAAAAACCCTTGCGGCGCTGCGACGGATCGGTTGCCACCCATTGCAGGGAGACGAGCCTGTCGTGCAGCGCGCCATAGGCGACCGAGACGATTTGTCCTTCGCCATCGCGGGCGGCGGCGAAGGCGATGGGCAACGCCACCAGATCGAGGAGGCGCTTGCGGATGTCGTCCTTCGCGATGGTTTGGCCGGTGAAACGTTCGTGGGCCGCGAGCCATTCGGAGGTTGGCTGTGGCGCGATTTCGATTCCGCTGGTGGGCGCAGGCGTCGCCTTCGCGAAATCGAGATAGAGGGTGCGCGTTTCATCTTCGGCGCGAAAGCCACGTTCGATCAGCGTGTCTTCCAATGCGGGATGATCGTTCGAGCGGATGCGGAAATAGGTCGGCAGGCCGTGGGCGCGGTAGATGGTTTCGCAATGGCCGATTTTTTCCGCGAGGTCGTAACTGCCGGGGCCGATGACGTTCACCGAATTGGTGCGACGAGTGTGGCCTTCGGACAGGCGGATCAGCCAGCCGTCGTAAAAAATCTCTTTCAGCGCGGGCCAGGCGTTCAGGCAGGCCTCTTCGACGCTGGCGCTCAATCTGTCCATGTTCATGGCGGTCTCCGTTCGGGCGACCGGATGGCTGGATAACAAAAACCCCGCGCATCCGGCGGGGCTTGGCTTCTTCGCATATACGCGAGCGCTTACACCCCTCCTCGGAAGAGTGTGCGGCGTCGCGAAATGGAAACGGGCGAATTCATGGGCGCGCACAATACGCAAGACGTCTCGCGTTGCAAGGGCGTTCAGAAGCCGGGCGGCGTTTTCTCGTAGAGCGGATGGGCCATCTCATAGGCGTAAGCGGCGGCGAGCACGCCCTGATCGTCGAACATCTTGCCCACGATTTGCAGCCCGACCGGCAGACCATTGGAGGCGTAGCCGCAGGGCACGCTGGCGGCGGGTTGTTGGGTGAGGTTGAAGGGGAAGCTGAAGGGCGTCCACGCCATCCAGGCTTTGCCATCGTCATCGAGCGGCGAAAGCTGGTTCACGGCGAACGCGGTTGTGGCGAGCGAGGGTGTGACCAGAAAATCGTATTTCTCCATGAACACGCGCATCTGCGTGCCGTAGACGCCGCGCGAGGCGTTGGCATCGATGAACTGTTTCTTGGTGAAGCTGTTGCCGATGTCGGCCATCTTGCGCAGGCCGGGATCGAGTTGTTCGCGCTTTTCTTCCGGCAGGTCGCCCAGCAGATAGCCTGCGCCGGACCACCATATCTTCTGGAAGATGTCGCTCGGATCGCCGCCGGGCGGATCGGCGAGTTCGACGTGGGCGCCGAGATCTTCGAGGCGTTTCACGGCGGCCCTGACGAGAGCTTCCACTTCGCTGTCGATGCGTTGGACATAACCGAGGCGCGGGCTGAAGGCGATGCGTTTGCCCTTCAGCGGCGCTTCGAGTTCGGCGGCGTAATTCATCGGTTCGTAGGCAAGCGAATGCCAATCGCGTGCATCGGGTTTGGCGATGACGTTCATCAGCATCGCGCTGGAGCGCACGTCGCGGCTCATCGGGCCGACATGGGCGACGGTACCGAACGGCGACAAGGGATAAGCGGGCACGCGGCCGAAGCTTGGCTTCAAACCGAACGTGCCGGTCAAGCTTGCGGGAATGCGGATCGAACCGCCGCCATCGGTGCCCAATGCGAGCGGCGCAAAACGCGCGGCGACGGCTGCTGCCGAACCGCCGGAAGAACCGCCGGGTGTCTTGTCCTTGTTCCATGGATTGCGCGTGGTGCCGGTGAGCGGGCTGTCGGTCGAGCCTTTCCAGCCGAATTCCGGCGTGGTGGTTTTGCCGATCAGCACCGCGCCCGCTTCACGCAGACGCGCGACAGACGGGGCATCTTCCAGCCACGGACCTTTCGGATCGATGGTGAGAGAGCCGCGGCGCGTGGGCCAGCCCTTGGTAAGAAGCAAGTCTTTGATGGCGACAGGTACGCCATCGAGTGGCGACAATGGTTCGCCTTCGAGCCAGCGCTTTTCGGAGTCTTCGGCCATCTGTTGCGTGGCGTAGACATCGATATGGCAGAAGGCGTTGATGCTGGAATCGAGCGCTTCGATGCGGCCAAGGCAGGCTTCGGTGACCTCGACGGGAGAAAGGTCTCTGGCTTCGAATGCGGTGGACAATTCGGCGGCGTTCATCTCGTGCGGTTCGAGGGCCATGCGTTCCTCCGTTCAATTCACCTTGGTGAGCGGTGCTTCCCTGCCCCGTTCGACCAGCGTGAGCTTTTCGCCGTCGGTTTCGAAGATCGTCACCGAACAGTTTTCCGGCGAGAAGGATGTCACGCGGTCGTCTCCGGTGGCGGCTCCCATCGCGACGTTGAGCGCAACGTAATGCGAGAAGATAACCGTATCCTGTTTCAACGCCACCAGCGCCGCGATCACATCTTCGCGCCATTGTGCGAGCGGCGGCGTTGCGGCGCGCCACGAGCCGGACATGAACTTCCGCAACCATTGTGCGCGTTCGGCGAGCGCGAGGCCGGGTGATGGGATTTCGGCGACTGCTTCTTCGATGATGGGTTCGCGATTCCACATCTTCGCCAATGGTGCCGCTGTTTCGCGCGTACGGGCGAGCGGGCTTGAGATGATGGCGAGTGGGCCGCGCGGTGCGAGCAGTTTTGCGACGTCTTCGGCTTGGCTGCGGCCGAGGTCATCGAGGCCCGGATCCTGCGCTTCGCCGAAGGTGGCGGCGGCGCGGCCATGGCGCACCATATAAAGGCGCGGCATCAGGCGAACCGGAACAGGTTGTGCGAACCTTCTTGGCTCACCTGCCCTTCGCGGCCGATCATTTCTTCGCGCATCATGCGGTCGAGCGTTGCGTCGTCATCCGGCGTGTTGGCGAGGAACCGTTCGTTGTTTTCCGAACGGCCGACGATGAGGCCGAAACGTTTGCCTTTGCGATCCGTGATGACACTGTAGGTCTCGACCTTGGCGTTGCCGCTTGGCTTTTGCGTGACGGTGGGATGCGGCATGGAATCGATTTCGACCTGATAGGTTTTCGGGTCTTCGCGTTGCCAATCGCCTTCGGTGGGCTTCGTCGAATAAATGCCGGCGGAATGTTTGGTGACGTACCAGCCGTTGCCGGTGCACAGGCCGAACTTGCCGGGATTGGCGCGCAACTTCTCCGTCATCATCACGATGGAATGCATGACGTAGTTGTTTCCTGCGCCGCCGAAATAGGGCAAGCCGCCCGTGATGGTGAGACCACGCGGATCGTCTTCCGCGATGCCCAATTCCTGACAACCGAGTTCGACGGCGCTGGGGAAGCAGGAATAGAGATCGATGAACGAGATGTCGCCGACATCCTTGTTCGCCATCCCGAACGCTTTCTTGCCGATCATGTGGATGGCAGGCGAGGAATGGAAATTGACGCGCTCGGTCACGTTCCAGATGTCGGAGGCGTCGGCGCAACCGTGCAGGTAGACCCACTTCGATTCCGGGATGCCAAGTTCGCGGGCTTTGCCGACGCTTGTCATCACAACCGCAGCGGCCATATCCACTTCGATCACGGCGTTGAGATATTTGGTGTAAGGAAAGCCCACGAAGCGGTTCTTTTCCGACGGCGTGGAGATTTCTTCCGGTGAGCGATAGACCGGGAACCACGAATACGGGTTTTCCGACGCCACCTTCGAGAACGGCGAGAAGAATTTGCCGAGCCACTGCAGATGTTCCTGCGGCGTGTGGCGTTTGATGGCGCGGATCGCGTTTTCGAACAGCGGATAGGTGTTGACCGGGAAATGCAGGCCGTAGCTGCGTTCGTAATCGTTCACGCCGGTGCGCATGTCACCGATTTCTTCCGGGTCGCTGCCGGGATCGACATCGGGGCTGTTGCCCCAGCCCAGATCGACGCCGTTCTTCATCGCGCCCAGAAGCGTGCCGATATATTCCGCGCCTGCCAGCAACGCGACTTCGCTTTCGCCGCGCGCGATTTCTTCCGCCGTGCGATTGACCAGCCATTGCGGCGTGTTTCCGCCGGTGGCGGTGTAGATCGTGCGGCGCGGCGTGATGCCCAGATGTTTGGCGACCGACAGCGGCGGATTGCGGAACATGCGTTTGGGCAAGCGGCCCTGATCGCCTGGCGAATCCGCAGTGAAGCGCACGACCGAGATCGTGTCGATGGCGCGGGTGAGCTTGTCGGCGGCACTGCTATCGGCGATGGCCGCGCGCGCGACCTTTGCCAGCATTTCGATGGGCGACAGGCCTTCGGCGATCTTCTTCTCTTTGACCGTGCGCTGGGTGAATTGCGCGCCGGAGATGAGAATGGGCGTTCTGGGGTTTGTCATTCTGTTCCTTATTTGGCGAAATAGCTTTGAAGTCGGGATAGCGCGTCTTCGATCACAGCACGGCGCTTGCAAAAGGCAAAGCGCACGAAGCGATCCGGTTTTCCGGTTGTGAAGAACGCGCTCAAAGGAATGGCGGCAATGCCTGCCTCGCGCACCAATCTTTCGCAGAAGGCACGATCCGGTTCATTGGTGAGGGTGGAGATGCCTGCGGTTAAAAAATAAGTGCCTTCGCTGGGCAGAACCTCGAAACCGAGACACGACAAACCTTGCGCGAGCAGATCGCGGTTTTTCTGAAGCTCTTTTGTCAGGTTCAGCGTGAAGTCGATTTCGCGGTCGAGGGCGTGCGCCACGCCCAGCTGCAGACCAGGCGGCGTGGTGAAGGTGAGGAACTGGTGCGTCTTGGCGATGGCATCGATAGGTGCTGCTGCGCCAGTGACCCAGCCGACTTTCCAGCCGGTGAGCGAGAACATCTTTCCCGCGGAGCCGCAGCGCACCACGCGCTCGCGCATTCCGGGCAACGTCATCAGCGGAATGTGCTCGCGATTGTCGAAGACGAGGTGTTCGTAGACTTCATCGCAGATAATGGTCGCGTTGGTGCGGGAGATGACGCGGGCGATGGTTTCCAGCTCTTCGCGGTCGAAGACGCGGCCTATGGGGTTCATCGGTGTGTTGATGACGAGGGCGCGCGTGTTGGGCGTGATGGCGGCGGAAAGAGCCTCTTCGATCAGCCGCCAGCGCGGCGGAGATAAGGTGACAGTGCGGATTGTTGCGCCCACCGCTTCGGCGATGGGGCGATAGGAATCGTAGGCGGGGTCGATGAGCACCACCTCACCGCCCTGCCCGGCCAGGCCCATGATGCAGGCGGTCAGCGCCTCGGTGGCGCCGGAGGTCACCACCACTTCGGTGTCGGGGTTGAAGTCGATGCCATAGAATCGCTTGGCGTGGGCGGCGATGGCGCGGCGCAGTTCGGGGCGGCCCCGCATGGGCGGGTATTGGTTGGGGCCTTCCAGCAGCGCCTTGGCCGCAGCGGCGCGGATGGGTTCGGGGCCATCTTCGTCCGGGAAGCCCTGGCCGAGGTTGACCGCGCCATGTTCGGTGGCAAGCGCCGACATCACCGTGAAGATGGTGGTGGGCAGGTTCGCGAAGACGGGGTTGAAGGGGGATGCAAGGGCCATCGCCCAAACCTTGCAAATCCGGCGGCGGTTTTCACCTGTTCCCGCGCCGCAAGGAACGGGGCGATTATTATTTGTGCAATTCGCCTATAATTTGGGCATTAGATTTTGAGCAGTTCCCATAAGCCTTTGATTCCTATTGGGGATAGTCCTGTGGCGGGTGGCACGGGCCCTGCAAATCCCCGGGTAGCGCGGCCTGCGTATGTGGGCCGCTAAGGAGCAACCGTATGAAAAAAATCGAAGCGATCATCAAACCGTTCAAGCTCGATGAGGTGAAAGAGGCGCTGCAGGAAGTCGGCGTTCAAGGCATCACGGTCACGGAAGCCAAAGGCTTCGGCCGCCAGAAAGGGCATACCGAACTCTATCGCGGCGCCGAATATGTGGTGGACTTCCTGCCCAAGGTGAAGATCGAAATCGTTATTCCGGACGAACAGCTTGCGGCTTCCATCGAGGCCATTCAAAAGGCTGCGCGAACGGGCCGCATCGGCGACGGAAAAATTTTCGTCCTCAATGTCGAAGAGGCCATTCGCATTCGCACGGGAGAGACCGGCGCAGACGCGATCTGACGCCTGCCGCCGATTGATACAATTGCACAACGTTTAACGAAGGGGTGTACCCAAACCATGGCTGACGCAAAAACAATTCTGAACCTTATCAAAGAGAAGGACATCAAGTTCGTCGACCTGCGCTTCACCGACCCGCGCGGCAAGTGGCAGCACGTCACGTTCGACCTGTCCCTCATCGATGAGGATCTGCTGACCAACGGCACGATGTTCGACGGTTCGTCCATCGCAGGCTGGAAGGCGATCAATGAATCCGACATGACGCTGATGCCCGATTGCAATTCGGCTGTCATCGATCCGTTCTTCGCGCAGACGACGCTGGCGATCTTCTGCGACGTGGCCGAGCCCTCTACGGGCCAGCCTTACAATCGCTGCCCGCGCTCCATCGCGAAGGCCGCCGAGAAGTATGTGAACTCGTCGGGCGTTGGCGACACGACCTATTTCGGTCCGGAAGCCGAATTCTTCATCTTCGACGACGTGCGTTTCGACACGCAGATGAACAAGGGCTTCTACTACGTCGACTCCGCCGAAGGCGCCTACAACACCGGCACCGAATATGAGAGCGGCAATCTTGGCCATCGTCCCGGCGTGAAGGGCGGTTACTTCCCCGTTCCGCCGGTGGACAGCGCGCAGGATATCCGCTCCGAAATGCTCGCCATCATGGGCGACATGGGCATCGAGCCGGAAAAGCACCACCACGAAGTGGCCACCGCGCAGCACGAACTTGGTTTCAAGTTCAACACGCTGACCAAGTGCGGCGACAACATGCAGATCTATAAGTATGTCGTGCATCAGGTGGCTGCGGCTTACGGCAAGACGGCGACGTTCATGCCCAAGCCGATCTACGGCGACAACGGATCGGGCATGCATGTGCATCAGTCGATCTGGAAAAGCGGCAAGCCGCTGTTCGCCGGTTCGGGTTACGCCGACCTGTCGGACACCTGCCTCTACTACATCGGCGGCATCATCAAGCATGCCAAGTCGCTGAACGCCTTCACGAACCCGCTGACGAATTCCTACAAGCGCCTCATCCCCGGCTTCGAAGCGCCGGTGCTGCTCGCTTATTCGTCGCGCAACCGTTCGGCGTCGTGCCGCATTCCGTTCTCCGCATCGCCCAAGGGCAAGCGCGTGGAAGTTCGTTTCCCCGATCCGGGCGCGAACCCCTATCTCGCTTATGCTGCGATGTTGATGGCGGGCCTCGACGGCATCGAGAACAAGATCCATCCGGGCGACCCGATGGACAAGGATCTCTATGCCCTGCCGCCGGAAGAGCTGAAGGAAGTGCCGCAGGTTTGCGGATCGCTGCGTGAAGCGCTCGAAAACCTCGACCGCGACCGCGCGTTCCTCAAGAAGGGTGGCGTGTTCTCGGACGACTTCATCGACAGCTATATCGAACTCAAGATGCAGGAAGTGTACGCCTTCGAACACACGCCGCATCCGGTCGAGTTCAAGATGTACTACTCGGTCTGATCGTTTTGGATTGCGAAATCAGGGCGCGGAGGGAACTCCGCGCCCTTTTCTTTTAGGCCGCTTCGGAGTCGGCGCGGCGGCGCGTGACGGGTTCTGCCGGCAGCACCACAAACACTTTGCAGCCGTTGCCGTATTCGCTTTCGATCCAGGCGCGGCCGCCGTGGAGTTCGGCAAGACCACGTACGAGCGCGAGGCCGAGACCTGTGCCGCCCGCCTGACGGTCATAGCGGTTATCGACCTGATTGAACGGTGTGAAGATGCGGTCGAGTTTTTCGCGCGGGATACCGGGGCCGTTATCTTCGACCATGATCTGGAACTGACCGCCCGGCGCCTTGCTTGCGATCACTGCGATGCGGCCGCCTTCCGGCGTGAATTTGCTGGCGTTGGAGACGAGATTGATCAGGATCTGCTTGAGCGCGCGTTCGTCGGCATAAAGCGGCGGGGTTTCGTCTTCGACGTCGATGATAAGCTGTTGCTGCTTTTCGCGCGTCTTGGGCACCATAATCTTGAGCGCGCCTTCCATGGTGACGCGGGTTTCGAGCGGGTTGGGATCGATGTCCATCTTGCCCGCTTCGATCTTGGCGACATCGAGCAGATCGTTGATGAGCGACAGCAGGTGTGCGCCGGAGGCGTGGATGTCGCCTGCATATTCCTTGTAACGCGGCGAGCCGGTGGGGCCGAAGCATTCCTGCGCGATGATTTCGGAAAAGCCGAGGATGGCGTTGAGCGGGGTGCGCAGCTCGTGGCTCATATTGGCGAGGAACGCGGTCTTCGAGGCGTTGGCAGTTTCGGCTTCGAAACGTTTGCGCAGCGCTTCGTCGCGCGTCTCTTCGAGTTCGCGGGCAAGATCTTCCACCTGGAAACGCAGGCGCGCATCTTCGCCGACACGGCGCGTCAGGCGGCGGCCATCGAGATTGAACTGGATGGTGTAGAGGATCAGCGTGGCGGCAACGGTGTAATCGATCAGCGTTTCGCCAAGCATGAAGCGCGCGACGGTGAGAGTGGCGACCGGAAGGAAACTCGCCAGGAACATGTCGATGTGATTGATGCGCATCACCGCCTGCGTGGCGATGACGCCGGCCATCATGCCCGCTAGGAAAAGATGGTTGAGGATATTGCCCTGTTCCCAGAGCAGCCATGGAACGAGACCCCACGCGCCGCTGATCAAGGCCTGCATGCCCATGAAGCGGCGGAACCACGCCTGCATCACGTCGTAGTCTTGGTTGCGGTTCGCGGCCACCGTGTAGACGTGGACGAGCCTGGTGATGGCGACGGTCACCAAGGTGATCGATGCCACCAAAATCGCGCAACGCAACAGCGATGCGTTGCCGACGAGACCGAACGCGTCGGACGCAAGGAACGCCACCACCGCCGACCACACGGGTGCGGTGTAGCGTGCCGAACGCACGTCTTCGCAGATGAAATCCAGCTGCGCCTTGACGACGCGCCCATCTGCGGCGTGTTGAATTTTCAGCCGTTGTCCGTAACCCACGGCAAATTACCCCGAAGCACCCATTTTCAGACCCGAAAACCTTAAGGCCCGTCTCTTAAAATTTGCTGAGAACAGGAAAGCTTATGCTTGCAAACGCAAGGCGTTCGGCGGGTTATTGGCTAATGGAAAGTAAACAAAAACGCGTGTGCCCATACCTTCGGCGCTTTCTATCCAGGTGCGGCCGCCGTGAAGCTCGGCAAGACCCCTGACGAGCGCGAGGCCGAGGCCGGTTCCGCCAGCCGCCCGGTCATAGCGATTGTCGGCCTGGGCGAAGGGTTCGAAGATCGTGTCGAGCTTGGACGAAGGAATGCCGATACCGTTGTCTTCCACCGAAACCAGCAGGCCGCCGTCGGGCGCCAGGTCGCAAGAGAGGAAGACGCGCCCGTTTTCCTGGGTGAATTTGTTGGCGTTGGAAAGAAGGTTCAGCAATATCTGACGAAAGGCGCGTTCGTCGGCGCAGATTTCGCGCAACTCCGGATCGATGTGCACTTCCAGCATCTGGTTCTTCGCCATCAGCTTGGGCTCGATCAGACGCTTGGTAGCGAAAATCGCATCGAGAAGTTCGAGCGGGCGCGGATGTATTTCCATGTGGCCGGCTTCGATCTTGGCGACATCGAGAAGGTCGTTGATCAGCGACAGCAGATGCGTTCCCGATTCATTGATGTCGTGCGCATAGTCGCGATACCGCAGCGGAACTTCGTGGCCCAAGGCTTCGTTCGCGATCATGTCGGAAAAGCCGAGGATGGCGTTGAGCGGGGTGCGCAATTCGTGGCTCATATTGGCGAGAAACGCCGTCTTGGAACGATTGGCTTCTTCGGCTTCGCGGCGCTTGTACTGGGCTTCGTCGCGCGCGCTTTTCAATTCGGCCGTCATCGTTTCGTTGGCGAAACGATTGACCAGCATCTCGATCACATTGCGCCGGATCGAAAAGCCCATCGACACGATATAAACGAGCCAAAAGGTGAGCAGGATGGCCAGCAGATGGGCAACCGGCGTGGCGCCGGTCAGAAGCCTGGTCCAATAAAAGGCCGTCATGGCGCCGAAGCCGATGGCGAACAACCTGCGGTGCATGGCGCGGGTGATGGTGGCCGCCCACAACATCGATGTCATGCAAAGCGCACAGAAGACGTTGTTGGTGGGATTGCCTTCCACCCAGAGCAGCCAGATCGTGATGCCCCAGCAAGTGCCGAGCCCAAGCTGCAACCACGAAAGCTGCCGTTCCATGACCGCCAGATCGAAGGCGTCGTTGCGTTTGCGATAGAGGAGCCAGGCGGCAAGCCCCGTTGCCGTGTGCAGGGCGCAAACGATCCACAAATGGCTGAGCGGAACGGCGCCGAAATATTCCGGTTGCAACACGACCGGGCCGAACATCATCGCTACGCCGAACGGATTGACGAAGACGGTGAAGGCGAGCGAGTTGACGATGATCTGAAGCTGCGCGCGCAGAAGGCGCGGATCACCGCTTTCCGCTATCAGGCCATCGCTGGCAAAAAGGGCGCGCATGTTCCTGGCCTTCCCCCCAGACCGAGTCCAAAATTTAGGGAGCCAACGTTAAGAAAACGTGCGGCTTTTAAGGGAACCTGTGGTGTTGACGGCTGCCTGTGCTAAGCCTCTTCTCCGTCCCCACATCGCTGATTCATACACCGCAAACATGGCCAAATCGCCCGACCTTTTTGAAAACGCGCCCGCCTCCTCCAAGGGCTACACCGCCAAGGACATCGAGGTCCTGGAAGGCCTGGAACCCGTTCGCCGCCGCCCCGGCATGTATATCGGCGGAACCGATGAGCGCGCGCTGCATCATCTGGCGGCGGAAATCCTCGACAACGCGATGGACGAGGCGGTGGCGGGACACGCGTCCCGAATCGAGATCCAGCTGGAACCGAGCGATATCCTGTTCGTCCGCGACAATGGACGCAGCATCCCGATCGACCCGCACCCCAAATACAAGAAGCCGGCGCTCGAAGTGATCATGACCACGCTGCACGCGGGCGGAAAGTTCGGCGGCAAGGTTTATGACACGTCGGGCGGATTGCACGGCGTCGGTGCATCGGTGGTGAATGCGTTGTCGGAATGGATGGAAATCGAGGTCGCGCGCGACAAGCAGGCGCACAAGATGCGCTTCGAGCGCGGCCATACTGTCGGCAAGCTGAAAAGCCTTGGCGCGGTGAACTGGCGCGGGACGATTGTTTCGTTCAAACCGGACGTGCAGATCTTCGGCAAGGACGCGCATTTTTCGCCGGCGCAGCTTTACCGGATGGCGCGTTCGAAGGCTTATCTGTTTCGCGGCGTGGAAATTCGCTGGAAGTGCGATCCGTCGCTGATCAAATCGGCGGGAACGACACCGGCCGAAGACACACTGAAATTTCCCGGCGGGTTGCTCGATTTCCTGCGCAGCGAGATCGAGGGGCGCACGACCGTCACGCCGCGCGAATTCGCGGGTCGCACCGAGAACCGCGACGGCAAGGGCGCGGTCGAGTGGGCGGTGACCTGGGCGCCGGAGGCCGATCCGTTTATCAGTTCGTATTGCAACACCATTCCCACGCCGCAGGGCGGCACGCATGAGCAGGGTTTCCGCAACGCACTGACCAAGGCGCTGCGCGCGCATGGCGAACGGGTGAACAATCGCAAGACGGCGTTGATCACGCCCGACGATTTGATGGCGTCGGCTTGCGCGGTGTTGTCGATCTTCATTCGCGAACCGGAATTTCAGGGGCAGACCAAGGACAAGCTTTCGACCGTGGACGCACAGCGGCTGGTGGAAAACGTGGTGCGCGATCACTTCGACCATTGGCTGGCGGAGAACCCGCAGGAAGCGGACAAACTGCTCAACTTCGTGGTCGATCAGGCCGAAGACCGGTTGAAGCGCAAACAGGAAAAAGAAGTCAGCCGCAAATCGGCGACGCGCAAATTGCGGTTGCCGGGAAAGCTGGCCGATTGCACCAGCGATTCACCGGCAGGGACCGAGATCTTTCTGGTGGAAGGCGATTCCGCCGGTGGTTCCGCGAAACAGGCGCGTGATCGGTCGAAGCAAGCCATTCTTCCGCTGCGCGGCAAGATCTTGAACGTCGCGAGCGCGGGCGCGGGCAAGCTGGCGCAGAACCAGGAACTGAGCGATCTGGTGCTGGCGATGGGTTGCGGCACCGGCACGAAATATCGCGAAGAAGATTTGCGATATGACCGCATCATCATCATGACCGATGCGGACGTGGACGGCGCGCATATCGCTTCGCTGTTGCTGACGTTCTTCTATCGCGAGATGCCGCGGCTGATTTCCGGCGGGCATCTTTATCTGGCCATGCCGCCGCTCTATCGGCTGGCGCAAGGCGGCAAGACCGTTTATGCGCGCGACGATGCGCACCGGCAGGAATTGCTGAAGACCGTTTTCAAATCGAGTTCGAAGGTCGAGGTTTCACGCTTCAAAGGCTTGGGCGAGATGCTTCCAGCCCAGTTGAAGGAAACGACCATGCGGCCTGGAAGCCGCACGCTCATCAAGGTGGAAATTGCCGACGATGCGCGCGAAGAGACCAACGATATCGTCGAGCGGCTGATGGGCAAGAAGCCGGAATTGCGCTTTCAGTTTATTCAGGAAAACGCGCATTTTGCGGCTGCGGACGTGGACGTCTAGACAGGAATATTCATTTTAGAGACGAGAACCGTTCCATCGCCCATCTGCGATGGGACCGCCGTTGAGGGCCGCGACTTCAACAGCTTTGCGCCCTTTGGCGGCAAGCCGAAATGGCGTTCGCCCACAAAGATATCGAATGGTTTTGTGGCGCCGATATCGAGCGTGACCGTCGTGTTGCGGCAATCGGGCGTGAGGCAACCGATGATGGTGTTGCCTCCATTGAAGTTGGTCTGCTTGATCGGAATGACCCAATCGCCGATCTGTACCGTTTTCAAATCCGCCGTCTTTGGAATGACGAGAAACATTTGCGTGGCATTGTCGGTGCCTTGCAGCGCGATTGCCACGCGATGCGATGACGTGGTGCTTGCGGACGCGGTTGGCACTGGAAATTCGAAATTTCCGGCGGGCGCGATGTAGGCTTTCTGGAACGCGACGGGAAAAGCCTGTTCGGGAGTGGCGGAGAACTTGGCGGAAGCGGCAAGCGAATCCGGCAGCGGCGCGCCCGCATCGGCGGCCCAGATGGCGCGGTTGCGCACGTGGTCTTCGACGTAGTTGAGATTCAGGCGTTGCGGTGCGGCTTCGCTGTAGGATGGGATGAGGCCAGCGGCTGCAGCGGCGGCAACCGCGATCAGGAAACACAGCGACATGTACAGCCTGCGGGTGTTACGCATAAGCGGTTCGATGGCGAGAAGCGGTATGATAGCGACCACGCCGAGTGCTGCGGGGATCATGAACAGCGGATGGAGTTTCAATCCCATCAATGTTTCGCCCGCGACGACCAATGCGAACCAGATGATGAGATTGAGAGCGGCGGCGATCAGCAGCGCGATCTGTCCGAAACGGCCGCGCCAGCGGTTGCGCGAGCGCGCGGCGAGCAAGAGGAGAATGGCCGCGATGAGGCATGGGATCAGGAAATAAGGACTGATGCCGGGAAGGAACGCGGCCGTCAGAACGCCAAGAGCGGCGAGCCACAACCATGCACCCCGCGCCATACCGTGAGCGGGAGCAAGGGAAGACACGGCGAGCGCCATGCCCGCAACGGCGAAGGACAACGCGATGCGGAACGTGACCGGATAGGCATAGGTCGGATCGGGCATTCCGGAAACGAGTTGGGTGATCGTGTAGAGGCCCCATCCGGCAAGCCCGCTGCCGATGATCAGAACAAGCGGCATGGAGAAAGACAGGACGTGCTGGTCCCAACGCATCTTGCGCTGCTCGCGCGCCATATAGGAGGCGAACGTCAGCGCCACAAACAGGAGCAGCGCCAACGGCAGCGCCAGCCATTGCGGCATGCGCGGCAACATCACACCCAGGATCGACAGATAGACGGCGTTGCCGCCTTTCAGGCTGGCGAAATCGGTTTGTTCGAGGCCCATCGCGGTGTCGAGCAGATTCTCGCCCTGATGCTGCAACGTTGCGCGGCTTAGATTGGCGCGGGTGTCACGCGGGGTGTGATAGTGCGCGACGTTTTCGGAGAAGGCATAATTGAACGAGGTGATGCCTTCGCGGATGAACAGCGTGAGATCGGTATCGTTCGGCAGCAGCTTGTAGATTTCGACGAACAGCGAGCTGGTGAAATAGCGGTGGGCGTTGCGCGCATATAGGTCGATCAGCGGGGCATTGCCGTCGCTTGTCTGAAAGAGAAGGCTGGGGCCGCGATTGCCGCGGGCTTCGACATTCACAACCACGCCTGCGCGGGCTTTCAGTTTCGGATTGTGCAGGAACGAAGCTGCGCCAAGCAGGCCGTATTCTTCGCCGTCCGTGATCACGGCCATGATCGGGTGTTGGCCGCGATAGCCGCGAGCCTTTAATGCGCGCACGGTTTCGAGAATGCTGGCGACGCCGGATTCATCGTCAGCGGCGCCGGGACCGGCGGGAACGGAATCGTAGTGCGCGAGGAGGATGATGGCTTTGCCCTCCCCCTTCTTCACCTCGGCGATCAGATCGGTGACGGTGGCGCACGAGATCGCGCCGTAGCGGTTGGCATAATTGCAGCCCATCGCGCGATAGGGTTTGGCTTCGATACCAAGCTCTGCGAATTCGCGGATGATGCGCGCGCGCACCGCATCGTTTTCGGCGGAGCCTGCGGGATGCGGACGTTCGGGACCGAGGATGCGGCCGAGCGTGTTGGCGGCGCGAACGGCGGAGAATTCCGTCGCGGGTGTTTCGATGCCGCGTACAGTGTGAGGCTCGCCCGCGTAGCGGCAGAGGAACCAAACGGCCACCGCCAGGACCGCCAGCCCTGCAGTTCGAAGTGTTGCGCTCATGCCGCCCTCCCCGGCCACGATTCGAATACCTTAGCGTTTCTTGTTGACTTTTTGGACTTCCTTCCTATGTTGCAGTGCATAAACGAGCCGTGGCCAATCCGGGCAGGCGGCATGGGCGCTCACAATGCGCCCGATTAGGAGCGCATGACGAGTGAGACGACTGCCGGCGCGGAAGCCGGCGTGGAAGCTGTTTCCGAAGAAATCCCTTCCCTTTCAACCACTTCCGAAACCATTCCGGCTGCAGAGCAGCCGACTTTCGATACGCTTGGCCTATCGGCCGACGTGCTGAGAGCGGTAACCGAAAGCGGTTACACCACCCCCACCCCCATTCAGGCGCAGGGCATTCCCCACGTTCTGAAGCGCAAAGACATCATCGGAATCGCCCAGACGGGGACCGGCAAGACCGCCTCGTTCACGCTGCCGATGATCGAATTGCTGGCGCGGGGCCGGGCAAAAGCGCGCATGCCGCGCTCGCTGATCCTGGAACCGACGCGGGAACTGGCGGCGCAGGTCGCCGAAAGTTTCGAGCGCTACGGCAAGTACAACAAGCTTTCGATGGCGCTGCTGATCGGCGGCGTGTCGTTTGAAGATCAAGAGAAGAAACTCGATCGCGGTGTGGACGTTCTGATCGCGACGCCGGGCCGGCTGCTCGATCATTTCGAACGCGGCAAGCTGATGTTGAGCCAAGTTCAGATTCTCGTCATCGACGAAGCCGACCGCATGCTCGACATGGGGTTCATTCCCGATGTCGAACGCATCTGCAAGCTGATCCCGTTCACGCGGCAGACGCTTTTTTATTCCGCGACGATGCCGCCGGAAATCCAGCGGCTGACCGAACAGTTCCTGCACACGCCGGTGCGCGTGGAAGTTTCGCGGCCTGCGACGGCTGCGACCACCATCACGCAGGAGATCATCGAAATCCCGCACAACGATTGGGCCAAGCGCGAGGCGCTTCGCCGACTGGTTCGCGACAACAACATCAAGAACGCCATCGTGTTCTGCAATCGCAAGCGCGATGTGGATGTGGTGGCGCGGTCGCTGTCGAAGCACGGGTTCAATGCAGCCCCGCTGCACGGCGATCTCGAACAATCCACGCGCATGAAGACGCTGGATGCGTTCAAGAACGGCGAAATCCAGTTGCTGGTGGCCAGCGACGTGGCGGCGCGCGGGTTGGATATTCCCGCCGTGAGCCATGTGTTCAATTTCGACGTGCCGTTCCATGCCGATGACTATGTGCATCGCATCGGGCGCACGGGCCGCGCGGGCCGCTCGGGCCACGCTTATATGCTGGCCTCGAACCACGATCAGAAAGCGGTCGATGCGATTGAGAAGCTGATGGGCAGGCCGATCGAACGGCGCGCGATGGAAGGCATCGAAGTTCGCGAAGACACGCAACCGCGCGAACGGCAAGGCCGCGATCGCGACCGCAAGCGTGGACGCGAGCGGGATCGCGATCGCAAGCCCCGCCCTGTCGTGCCGCATGGCAATGTGGCGGCGATGGAACCGGCAGCAACGGCGCCGACACCGGTTGTCGAACAACAGCAACCCGCGCCGGAACCGAGGCACGAAGCGCCGAAGCCGCGTTTCGAACGGCAGCCGCAAAGGCAGCAGGCCAAGCAGCCGCAACAACAGCAGCGGCCGCAGGGCACCAAGCCCGATCATTCGCAATTGCCGGCGTTCCTGCTCCGCCCCGTCAAACTGCCGAAGCCGGAGCCGACGGAAGACGCTGAGGCTTGAGCCTCAGCGTTTGATCTGCGTTCCCAGGATTTTTAGAATCTTCGGGCCGTAAGGCGGGCGCATCATCGCCGCCAGATCCTTGTTCGCCTGTTTGAAGACCGACTTGGCGTGGCTGAAGGTGCGGAAGCCTTCGATGCCGTGATACGCGCCCATGCCTGAGGGGCCGATGCCGCCGAACGGCAGGTCTTCCATCGAAATATGCATGATGACGTCGTTGACGGTGGCGCCGCCGGAGGTGGTGTTCGTCAGCACCGCTTCCTGTTCCTTGTTGTCCTGGCCGAAGTAATAAAGGCCCAGCGGACGGTCGTGGTCGTTCACATAGTCGATGGCCTCGTTCACCTGCTTGTAGGTTTTCACCGGCAGGAGCGGACCGAAGATCTCTTCCTTCATGATCTTCATGTCTTCGGTCGCGTTCAGCACCAAGGTCGGCGGAATCTTGTAGTGCGGCTGCTGGGTGAAGTTTTCCTTGGCCGGATTGATTTCGATCAACTCTGCGCCCTTCGCCTTGGCATCGGCGAGATAGCCTTGCAGGCGGTCGTAATGGCGCTGGTTGATAACCGAAGTGTAGTCCGGATTGTCCTTCAGGGTCGGAAACATCTTGGTCACGGCCGAGGTGGCGGCGGCGACGAAGTCTTGCGCCTTGTTCTCGGGCACCATCACATAGTCGGGCGCGAGGCAAATCTGACCAGCGTTGAGCGTTTTGCCCATCATCACGCGTTTGGCGGCGAGAACCATGTCCGCGCTTTCGCCGATGATGACGGGTGACTTGCCGCCCAGTTCGAGCGTCGTCGGCACGAGATTTTCAGCGGCGGCGCGCATCACATGAGAAGCGATGGAAGTGGCGCCGGTGAACAGCAGGTGGTCGAACGGCAGCTTGGAGAACGCGCTGCCGACATCGGTGCCACCCTGGAAGACAGCGACTTCGGATTCGTCATAGGCCGAGCGGAACATGCGCTCCATCAATTCGGAGGTGCGCGGGGTGAACTCGCTCGGCTTGATCATCACCCGGTTGCCGCCGGCAAAAATGCCCGCGAGCGGGGCGAAGGTGAGATTGATCGGGAAATTCCACGGCGCGATAACGCCGACCACGCCTTTTGGTTGATATTCGATAAAAGCCTTGGCGCCGAACAGGCCCAGGATCGCGGGCGACACCGAACGCTTTTCGCGGCGCATCCATTTGCGGACATTCGCCTTGGCGTGTTTCAGCGGGCCGATGGAGCCGTAGATATCGGTCAGCAGCGTGGAATGCACCGAGCGGTGGCCGAAATCTTCGCGCAGGGCTTCCGAAATAGCCTTTTGATTGTCGACCAGAAGGCCGATGGCTTTATCGAGCCATTCGATGCGCTTCTCGGCGGTGGGCGGGCCGTTCTTTATGTGCGCCTTGCGCTGGAGTTGCAGCACCTCGCGCATGCGGATGGTTTCCCGCGCTTCCGGCGACATTGCTCTGACTTCTGCCACGCTCATTAAAAGTCTCCCTTTTCCCGGCGGCCTTGGCCGCCTCCCCTCATAATATTGCCGGAGTAGAGCAGCAGCACTGCCGCCTATCAATTGCTATTGTTTAACTGTTTCTTACGGACCCGGCAGTAGGCTGAGCACCTACACCCCGTGGGAATACTGTCCGTGCAAAACAGTGTGCGAGAACAGGCTGTTGCGAAGGCTGCTCTGGCTTTGATGGAAAGCCACGGCATTGCGCCGAGCCCCGCAAATTACGAGCTTTTCTTCGCCTATGCCGGCGGCAAGAACACCTCGCTTTCACAAGCAGTCGACGCGATCCTGAAGGCGAAGAAGCCGTTCACTCGCGAGGCGCTGGACGAGTTGCGGCAACACGTCGCCAAAGAACCTCATCCCATCGATCAACTGGATTCGCTGAGCAAGGACGTTTCGGCGGCCTTGGGTTCGGTGATGGTGGCGCTGGAGACGGCGGGCAAGGACGCTGCGTCTTACGGCAAGACATTGTCGTCGGCGGTGGCAGAGATGGTGGGCGAGCCTTCGCCGGCCGCCATGCGCAAATTGATGGACGGTCTTTTGGGCGCCACGCACGCGATGGAAGCCCGCACCAAGATGCTGGAGGACGAGCTTCACAAATCCTCCGCCGAAGTGAACGACCTCAAGACCAAGCTCGACGATGTTCGCAAAGAAAGCCTGACCGATCCGCTGACGGCGCTTGCCAATCGCAAGCTGTTCGAAGCGGCGATGGCGAACGCGATTGCCGAGGCCAACGAGTCCGGCGAGGAATTCGCGCTTTGCATGTGCGATATCGACCACTTCAAGGCCTTCAACGACACCTGGGGTCACCAGACCGGTGACCAGGTTCTGAGGCTGGTGGGCGCGTGCCTGAGCGAGAACGTTAAAGGCCGCGACACGGCGGCGCGTTATGGCGGTGAGGAATTCGCGGTCATCCTGCGCCAGACCAAACTCGAACACGCGCTCAATCTGGCCAACCAGATCCGCAAGCATGTGGAAAGCAAGAAGCTGGTCAAAAAATCGACCGGCGACATTCTGGGCACCATCACCATTTCCATCGGCGTGGCCCAGTATGTGTCGGGCGAATCGTCGGCCAACCTGATCCGGCGTGCCGACGAATGCCTCTATGCGGCAAAGCACGCCGGCCGCAACTATGTGATCGGCGAGCAAGACCTCAAAAGACCCGGCTTCGCTGCCGCTTGAGCCCGCGATAGTTCCCCGCCTATTCTCGGCCCAGGACAACATTGGGAGAGAAAATGCGCACCGATTTCGAACGGGTTCACCTGACCGCCCACGGCAATGTGGCCGTGCTGACCTTCAACCATCCTGAGGTGATGAACGCGGCCTCCGCCAAGCTGGTGGCGGGCGCGACAGAAGCGTTGAAAGTGATCGAGCGGCCGGATTCGGGGTTTCGGGCGCTGGTGATCACGGGTGAAGGCAAAGGGTTCTGTTCGGGCGCCAATCTTTCGGATCGCGGATCGGGCTCGGCGATGGAACCGGGGGATTCGCTGCAGATAGTTTTTCATCCATTCCTGCGGCGATTGCGCGATGCGAAGATGCCGATCGTCACCGCGGTGAATGGCGCCGCGGCCGGTGTGGGCATGAGCATCGCGTTGATGGGCGACATCGTTCTGGCGGCGCGTTCGGCTTATTTCCTTCAGGCATTTGCGCGCATCGGGTTGGTGCCGGATGGCGGTTCGACCTGGATGCTGCCGCGGCTGGTAGGCCTTGCGCGAGCGCGCGAGCTTTCGCTGCTGGCGGAGAAGCTTCCGGCGGAGACCGCGCTCGAATGGGGTCTGATCAATCGCGTTTATGATGACGGCGCGTTGATGGACGAAGCGCTGAAGCTGGCGCGGCGTTTGGCGGATGGGCCGACGACCGCACTGACGCTGACACGCCAGCTTTACGGCGCGAGCCCGCACAATTCTTTCGAAGAACAGATCGATCTCGAAAGCAAGTTCCAAAGCGCGGCCGGAAAGAGCGCCGACTTCTATGAGGGCGTGCAGGCGTTCCTGCAAAAGCGGCCGGCGAAATTCACCGGAAAATAGCCCACTCTCGTTTCCGTGACTTGCACAGTTCCGCGCGAGCGGGACTATGCATGCGTTCATCTCAGAGGAACGCAGATGTCAGCATGGAAAGCGGGGACCGCACTGGCCCTTTGCCTGTTCGCAGGCGCGGCGTGGGCGGATAGCGGCAAGACGGCGTTGGGCCAATGGGGCATCGACCTTTCGGCCATGGATAAAAGCGTGGCGCCGGGCGATGACTTTTTCCGTTACGTCAACGGGAACTGGCTGAAGACCGCAGTCATTCCGCCGGATCGTTCCTCCACCGGATCGTTTCAGGATCTGCGCATCCTGAGCGAAAACCGGATGAAGGAGATCGTGGATACGTTGGAGGTCAAGCCTTACGCGCAACTCACCGCTGAAGAAAAGAAGCTGCGCGATCTTTATGACGGGTTCCTCGACCAGAAGCAGATCGAACAGCGCGGGCTCGCGCCGGCCAAGAAGGATCTGGCTTATCTGGCGGGTTTGAAGACGCTTAGAGATGTGGCGGCGGCGATGGGGAAGAGTTCGCTTCCCACCGCTTCGCCTTTTGGCCTTGGTATGAGCTATGAAGACAAACGGCCCGATACATATGCGTTGAACCTGTCGCAAAGCGGATTGGGGTTGCCGGATCGCGACTACTATCTGAGCGACGACAAAGAGATCGTCACCACCCGCGAGGCCTATCGCAAATATCTCGGCACGATGCTGGGGCTGGCGAACGTTCCCAATGCGCAGGCGCGCGCCGACAAGGTGTTCGCGCTGGAGACCGAAATCGCCAAGGCGCATTGGCCAGTGGCCGAAAAGCGCGATCGCGACAAGGTCTACAATCCGATGACCATTTCACAGCTTAAGGCACTGGCGCCCGGATTTTCGTGGGATGCGTTCTTTGCTGCCGGTGGCATTTCGGAAAAGGGGCCAAAGGGCGAGCGCGAGGTCATTGTGCGCGAGAACACCGCGATGGGGCCGCTGGCCAAGATCTTTGCCGCGACACCCGTTGAGGTGTGGCGTGATTATCTGACCGTGCATTATCTGCACGCGATGTCGCCTTACCTGCCCAAGGCGTTCGACAATGCGGATTTCGATTTCTACGGCAAAGTTCTGACCGGCAACCAGCAGCAGCTTCCGCGCGCAACACGCGGGGTGCATCTGCTGGACGACCTGATCGGCGAAGCGTTGGGCAAGCTTTATGTCGCCAAATATTTCCCGCCCGAGGCAAAGGCCAAAGCCGAAGCGTTGGTGGAGAACATTCGCAAGGCTTATGACGCCGACATCCGCACGCTGGACTGGATGACGCCGGAAACCAAGGAAAAGGCACTCGACAAGCTGCACAAATTCACGCCGCATATCGGCTATCCCGACAAGTGGCGCGATTATTCGGCTTATGTGATCAAGCGCGACGACCTGATCGGCAATGTGGAGCGTGGGCAGGAGTTTGAGTGGAAGCGCGAACTTAATCGCATCGACCAACCGGTCGACAAGGGCGAATGGGAGATGACACCGCCGACGGTGAACGCCTATTACCAGCCGCCGCTCAACGAGATTGTGTTTCCGGCCGCGATCCTGCAGCCGCCGTTCTTCGATCCGAATGCGGATGATGCGGTGAATTATGGCGGCATCGGTCAGGTGATCGGGCACGAACTGAGCCACGGCTATGATGACCAGGGTTCGAAGGTCGATGGCAACGGCGCGTTCAACAATTGGTGGACAGAGGCCGACCGTAAGAATTTCGAAGGGCGGGTGAGCCGGCTGGGCCAACAATACGATCAATACGAGCCCCTGCCCGGCCTGCATGTGAATGGCAAGCTGACGATGGGCGAGAACATCGGCGATCTTTCAGGGATCACGATTGCGTTGAAGGCCTATCACATCTCGCTCAATGGAAAGCCCGCGCCGGTGCTGGATGGGTTTACCGGCGATCAGCGGTTCTTCCTGAGCTATGGGCAGATCTGGCGCAGCATCTATCGCGATGGCGCGATGCGAGCGCAGGTGCTTTCCAATCCGCACAGCCCGGCGATGTTCCGCGTGAACGGCATCACCCGTAACATCGACGATTGGTATACATCGTTCGATGTGAAGCCGGGCCAGAAATATTATCTGGCGCCCACGGACCGGGTGAAACTTTGGTGATTGCAACGCGCCGCCGGAAATTTCCGGCAGCGCTTTTCTTTTGATGCAGGAGATAAGTCATGCACCGCCTCTCCCTTCTCGCCGTGTTGTTCGCCGGGGCCAGTGTTGCGGCGCTGGCCGCATCCGGGCCCGCATTTCCGCCGTGGGGACTTTCGCTTTCCTATATCGACAAGTCGGTGGCGCCGGGGAACGACTTCTTTCTGTATGGAAATGGCGGCTGGATGAAGACCGCGCAGATTCCGGGGGACCGCACTTATGCGGGCGTGAACCTTGAACTGAACAAGCAGAACGAGGAGCGGCTGAAATCCATCGTCGCGGATTTGCAGAAGAAAAAAGATCCCACCGCCGAGGAAGCGAAGCTGCGCGATCTTTATGACGCGTTCACCGACCGGAAAACGATTGAGGCCAATGGGCTGAAACCGGCGGAGAAGGATCTGGCATCCATCTCGGCGTTGAAAACCAACGATGATGTGGCGCGCACAATGGGCGATCAGCGGTTGGGGCTGGATGGGCCGTTCGGCGTCTATATCGGCGTAGACGACAAGCATCCGACGAATTACTCCGTGAACCTCGTTCAATCCGGTTTGGGGTTGCCGGACCGCGATTATTATCTGCGCAACGACAAGGAAATCGTCGAGACGCGCGAGGCATATAAGAAATATCTCGCGCAGATGTTGACGCTTGCGGGCGAGAAGGACGTGCAGGCGAAGGCCGAGGCGATCTTCAAGCTGGAAAATGCGCTGGCCGAAGGTTCATGGCCCGCTGCGGACCGGCGCGATGCGGACGAGACATACAATCCCATGACGATTGCGGAATTGAAGAAGCTTGCACCGCAATTTTCGTGGGATGCTTATTTCGCCGCCGCTGGCGTGCCGGAACAGGCGCCGCATGGCGGGCGCATGGTGATCGTGGCCGAGAAATCGGCGTTTCCGAAGCTGGCGGCGGTGTTTGCGGCAACGCCGGTTTCAGTGTGGCGCGATTACCTAACGGTGCGATACCTGCATGCTTTTGCGGCTTATCTTCCCGAGAAATTCGACGACGCCGATTTCGATTTCTACGGCAAGGTGCTTTCCGGCAAGACGAAACAACTGGATCGCGCCACGCGCGGGGTGCAGTTGCTCGACAACGGCATCGGCGAGGCTTTGGGTAAGCTTTACGCGGCCAAGTATTTCCCGCCGGAAGCCAAAGCCAAGGCGCAGAAGCTCGTCAACAATCTGTTGAAAGCCTACGAAGCCGATGTGAAGACGCTCTCGTGGATGACGCCGGAAACGCGTGCGAAGGCTCTGGAGAAATTGCACAAGTTCACGCCGAAGATCGGCTATCCCGATCACTGGCGCGATTATTCGGCGTTGCAGATCGACCGGGGCAATCTGATTGCGTCCATACAGAACACGTCGGTGTTCGAATGGAACCGGCGGCTGAAGCGCATCGACCAGCCGGTGGACAAGACCGAATGGGGAATGACGCCGCCGACCAACAACGCCTATTACAATCCGCCGTTCAACGAGATCGTGTTTCCGGCGGGCATTTTGCAGCCGCCCTTCTTCGATCCCAATGCGGACGATGCGGTGAACTATGGCGAGATCGGCGCAACCATCGGGCATGAGATCAGTCACGGCTTCGACGACCAGGGCAGCAAGTATGATGGCGACGGCGTTTTGCGGAACTGGTGGACCGAAAGCGACCGCAAGAATTTCGATGCGCGCACCACGGCGCTGGCCGGGCAGTATGACAAGTACGAGCCCATTCCGGGCGTGCACATCAATGGCAAGCTGACCTTGGGCGAGAACATCGCCGATCTGGCGGGGCTGGTGATCGCTTATAAGGCTTACCACATCGCGCTGGGCGGCAAGCCCGCGCCGGTGCTGGATGGTTATACCGGCGATCAGCGGTTCTATCTCGCCTTTGCGCAGAGCTGGCGCGAGAAGCACACGCGGGATTCACTTCGTGTGCAGTTGCTTTCCAATCCGCACAGCCCTTCGGAATACCGCGTGAATGGCGTGGTGCGGAATGACGATGGCTGGTACGCGGCGTTTCCGGAAATCAAGGCGGGCGACAAATATTATCTGCCGCCGATGCAGCGCGTTCACCTTTGGTGATCAGTCCGCTTCCGCAGGTGTGATGGAAACGGATTCGCCGCAACCGCAGGCCGCGGTCTGGTTCGGGTTGTTGAACACGAAGCGGGCCGCGAGCTTGTCTTTCACGTAATCCATTTCGGTGCCGAGCAGGAAGAGGATGGCTTTGGGATCGATGAAGATCTTCACGCCTTTGTCTTCCACCACTTCGTCGAACTGGTTCGCCTTTTCGGCGTAGTCCATCGTGTAGCTCATGCCGGCGCAGCCGCCATTGGTGACGCCGACGCGCACGCCCTGATACGCGCCATCGGCCGACGCCATGATTTCATGGATGCGTTTGGCAGCGGTTTCCGAAAGCTTGATGGGCTTGGGGCGTTCGCGGCGCGGTCTTGCGGTGGTGGTTGCGGTTTCCATTTTCGTACTCGCTAGAACATGTTCAGTTCGAGACGGGCTTCTTCACTCATGCGGTCCGGCGTCCACGGCGGATCGAAGACCATGTTCACTTTCACCTCGCCGATGCCTTCCACCGTTTCCAGCGCGTTCTTCACCATCACCGGCATTTCGCCGGCGACGGGGCAGGCGGGCGCTGTGAGCGTCATGTCCACGTTCACGTCCTTGTTGTCGGCCACATCCACCTTATAGATAAGACCGAGTTCATAAATGTCTACCGGGATCTCCGGATCGAACACGGTCTTCATCGCGGCAATGAGCTTTTGCGTAAACGCTTCAAGCTCTTCCGGCGGAATGGCGGAGGCCGCCACGGGTTCCTTAAGCGGTTCCGCGTTCATTCGGTTTTGGCGGCGGCGCCGCCCTCCAGAGCCGATTTCATGGTGTGCCAGGCGAGCGTGGCGCATTTCACGCGCATCGGGAACGCGGAGACGCCGGCCATGACATCGAGGCGTTCGCGGTCGTCTTCGTTGAGATCGCTTGGTGCATCGCCTTTGACGAGATGCAGGAAGCCGCCCATCAGATTTTCCGCTTCGGCAATGGTACGGCCCACCAGCATGTCGGTCATCAGCGATGCGGACGCTTGGCTGATGGCGCAGCCTTTGCCTTCGAATTTGATGTCGGCGATGCGATCATTCTTGTCGACCGACAAATAGATCTTCACGCGGTCGCCGCAGAGCGGGTTGTAGCCTTCGCCCGAATGGGTGGGATGCTCCATCTGGCCGAAATGGCGCGGATGGCGCGAGTGATCGAGGATCACTTCCTGATAGAGTTCGCGCAGACTGTCATCCATAGCCGTTCAACCCAAAATCGTCCGTGCTTTTTGCAGGGCCGCGATCAACGCGTCTGCTTCGGCACGTGTGTTGTAGAGCGCGAACGAGGCGCGCGTGGTGGAGGTGACGCCAAAACGTTCCATCAGCGGCTGGGCGCAATGATGGCCCGCGCGGGTGGCGACACCTTCGCGATCCAAGATGGTGGCGACGTCGTGGGCATGCATGCCTTCGGTTTCGAACGAGACGATCGCGCCCTTGCCCGGCGCATCGCCGATGACGCGGACCCAGTTGAGTTCGCGCAAGCGTTCGCGGGTGTATTTGAGGAGATCGTGTTCGTGCGCGGCAACTGCGGCGCGATCCAGCGTTCCCAGATAATCGATGGCTGCGGCCAGGCCCACGCTTTCGATGATCGGCGGGGTTCCGGCTTCGAAGCGCGCGGGCGCATCGGCATAGGTGATCTTATCGCGGCTGACCTCGCGGATCATTTCGCCGCCGCCGTTGAAAGGGCGCATCGTTTTCAGGTGCGCGGCCTTTGCGTAGAGAATGCCGATGCCGGTGGGGCCGTAGAGCTTGTGGCCGGTGAAGGCGTAGAAATCGACATCCAGCGCGCGAACATCGACTTGTTCGTGCACCACGCCCTGGCAACCATCGATCAACACCGGCGCACCTTTGGCATGGGCGCGGGCGATGATTTCTTTCAGTGGTGTCACCGTGCCCAACACGTTGGACATGTGGGTAACGGCGACGAGTTTGGTTTTGCCGGTGATCGCCGCGTCTAGGGCTTCGACATCCAGCGAGCCGTCGTCGCGCACATCGACCCATTTGAGAACCGCGCCATTGCGTTCGCGCAGGAAATGCCACGGCACGATGTTGGAATGGTGTTCCATCACCGTGAGAACGATTTCGTCGCCGGGCTGAATGCGCGGGGCGAGGAAGGCGTAGGAAACGAGATTGATCGATTCCGTGCCGCCCTTGGTGAAGACGATCTCGTCCACGCTGCCGGCGTTGAGGAAGCGACGGATGGTTTCGCGGGCGGCTTCGTAACGGTCGGTGGCGACGGCCGAGAGATAATGCACGCCCCGATGGACATTGGCGTATTCGCGGGATGCGAAATCGTTCATCGCGTCGAGGACCGCGTTCGGCTTTTGCGCAGAGGCGCCGTTATCGAGATAGACGAGCGGTTTGCCGTAGACTTCGCGCGCGAGGATGGGGAAATCCTTGCGGATGGCTTCCGGGTCGAAGGCGGCAGCGATTTTGACGGGCGCGGTCACGTGAGAGTCTCCAGCGCCGTTTCGACGTCGCGCCAGATTTCGGCGCGGATCGTTTCGTCTGCGATTTCGAGCACCGCGTCTTCGAGGAAAGCGCGGATGAGGAGATTGCGGGCTTCGGTTTCCGGCAGACCGCGCGCACGCAGATAGAAAAGCTGTTCGGCTTCGAGATCGCCCACGGCTGCACCATGGGCGCATTTCACATCGTCGGCGAAGATTTCCAGTTCGGGCTTCAGGTCGATTTCGGCGCGCTGGCCGAGCAGGATGCCCTTCGCGGTCTGGCGGCTGTCGGAGCCGTTGGCGCCTTCGCGCACAGTGACCTGGCCCTGATAGACGGCGCGGGATTTTCCGCCCGCCGCTTTCTTGAAGAGCTGCGTGCTTTGGGTGTGACCGACGGCATGGATGACGTGCGTGGTGACATCGGCATGCGTTTCGCCGCCGAGGGCGCTGACGCCGCTGAGTTTGGCTTCGCTGCCCTCGCCTTCCAACGCCACAGTGATGTCGAAGCGTGAGAGGCGCGCGCCGAAGTTGGCGAAATGGGCGTTGTAGCGGGCGTCGCGATTTGCCTTGACGGTTATCGTTTCGATGCCGACGCCTTCATCCGATTTTTCCGCGACGGCAATGTGGGAAAGCTGCGCGTTGTTCGCGAGCGAGATTTCCGTGCCGATGTTGCGCAGGCCGGATGATTTGGCGTGCTTTTCGACGAGCGTGAGGGATGCGCCTTCTTCCAGAACGATCAGAATGCGGGCGTGGCCCTGGCTGGTCCAATTCAGGCGAAGCGGGCCTGCGGCTTTGTTCTTTGTAACTCGCAAGGCGACGCCGCCCTGCGCGAAAGCCAGCGAAGCGGATTCCATTGCGTTGTGCGGGCCGAGAGTGGCGAGGTGATCGTGCACCCATTGCGGGGTATCGCCGGAAAGATCGGCGATCTCCACGTTTTCGGTGGCACCTTCGATCTGCCATTTGGCGGTGCCGATTTCGGCGACGTCGTTCGCGCCGATGGCGGAACGGACATCGCTGTATTTCCATTCCTCGATGCGGCGATGCGGAATGCCTTTCACACGGAAGCTTTCGAGAGCTTCCGCGCGGCGTGCATCGAGCCATGGCATCGCGGCGTTCATGCGGCGTCTTTCACGATCTGGGCATAGCCCTTCGCTTCGAGTTCGTGCGCCAGTTCCTTGCCGCCTTCTGCGATGATGCGGCCACCGGCCAGAACGTGCACGCGGTCGGGGACGATGTAATTGAGCAGGCGCTGATAGTGCGTGATGACGAGCATCGCACGGTCGGGCGAACGCAGGGCGTTGACGCCTTCGGCGACCAGTTTCAGCGCATCGATATCGAGGCCGGAATCGGTTTCGTCTAGGATCGCGAAGGCAGGTTCGAACAGCGCCATCTGGAGGGTTTCGAGACGCTTCTTTTCCCCGCCCGAGAAGCCGACGTTCAGGGCGCGGCGGAGCATTTCTTCCGGTACGTTCAACGTCTTCGCTTTTTCGCGGACGAGCTTGAGAACGCTCATCGCATCGAATTCGCTTTCGCCGCGGGCGCGACGTTGTGCATTGAGCGCGGCTTTGAGGAATGTCAGCGTCGTCACGCCCGGGATTTCGACCGGGTATTGCATCGCCAGGAAGATGCCTTTGGCGGCGCGTTCTTCCGGCGCGAGCGCGGTTAAGTCTTCGCCGCGGTAGACGATGCTGCCTTTGGTGATGTCGTAGCCGTCGCGGCCCGCGAGCGTGTAGGACAGCGTGGATTTGCCGGAGCCGTTGGGGCCCATGACGGCGTGCACCTCGCCTGCCTTGATCGAAAGGGTCAGGCCTTTGAGGATTTCCTTGCCGCCCACGGTGACGTGCAGGTCTTTGATCTCAAGCATGTTCATCCCACGCTGCCTTCGAGGCTGATACCGACGAGTTTTTGCGCCTCGACTGCGAATTCCATTGGTAGTTGCTGTAGCACTTCCTTGCAGAAGCCGTTGACGATGAGGGCGACCGCTTCTTCCTCGTTGATGCCGCGCTGGACGCAATAGAACAATTGGTCATCGGCGATCTTTGAGGTTGTCGCTTCGTGTTCGATCTTGGCGGTTGGATTGCGGCTTTCGATATACGGAACCGTGTGGGCGCCGCATTTGCCGCCGATCAACAGCGAGTCGCATTGGGTGTAGTTGCGGGCGTTGGCGGCCTTGGGATGCACGCTGACGAGGCCGCGATAGGTGTTTTGCGCTTTGCCGGCGCTGATGCCTTTGGAGATGATGCGCGAGCGGGTGTTCTTGCCCAGATGGATCATCTTGGTGCCGGTGTCGGCCTGCTGGAAATTGTTGGCGATGGCGATGGAATAGAATTCGCCGACCGTATCGTCGCCGCGCAGGATGCAGCTTGGGTATTTCCAGGTGATGGCGGAGCCGGTTTCGACTTGCGTCCACGAAATCTTGGAGCGGTGCCCTCGACAATCGCCGCGCTTGGTGACGAAGTTGAAGATGCCGCCCAGGCCGTTTTCGTCGCCGGGATACCAGTTCTGCACGGTGGAGTATTTGATTTCCGCATCGTCCAGCGCGATCAGTTCGACCACGGCGGCATGCAATTGGTTTTCGTCGCGCTTGGGCGCGGTGCAGCCTTCGAGATAGCTGACGTAGGAGCCTTCGTCGGCGATGATGAGCGTGCGTTCGAACTGGCCGGTTTCGCTGGCGTTGATGCGGAAATAGGTGCTCAGTTCCATTGGGCAGCGCACGCCCTTCGGCACATAGACGAAGGTGCCGTCGGAGAAGACCGCGGAGTTTAGCGTGGCGAAGAAATTGTCGGTCACGGGAACGACGGTGCCGAGATATTTCTTCACCAGCTCGGGATAATCGCGGATCGCTTCGGAGATCGGGCAGAAGATAACGCCCGCTTCGTTGAGCTTGTCCTTGAAGGTGGTCGCGACCGAGACGGAGTCGAACACCGCATCGACGGCGACACCGGCGAGCGCCATCTGTTCGTGCAGCGGGATGCCGAGCTTCTTGTAGGTTTCCAGAAGCTTGGGATCGACTTCATCCAGGCTCTGCTTCTTCGGCGTGTTCTTGGGGGCCGCGTAGTAATAAGAATTCTGGTAGTCGATCTTCGGATAGTGGACGCGGGCCCAGTTGGGCTCTTTCATCTCGCGCCAGCGGCGGAAGGCGGCCAGACGCCATTCGAGCATCCATTCCGGTTCGTCCTTCTTGGCCGAGACGTAGCGCACCGTGTTTTCATCGAGGCCGCGCGGGGCGCGTTCCATCTCGATGTCGGTGACGAAGCCGTATTTGTACTTCTCGCCGATGGCGGCGACTTGATCGCGGGTTTCCTGAACGATGGCCATCAGCGCCTCACGCGGCCGCGCGCGCTTTGGCGCGGGCGAGCAGTTTGGAGAGAGAAGCGATGGCGGCGTCGGCATCGGCTGACGTGGAATTCCAGCCGAAGCTTACGCGCAGCGCGCAACGGGAAATGTCTTCGTTCACGCCCATGGCGGCGAGAACGTGGGATGGTTTCACCTTGCCGGAGGAACAGGCGGCACCGGAACTGATCATCACGCCATCGAGATCGAGCGCCATCACGGCGGTTTCGGCGAGGATGCCAGGCAATGCGAAGTTCGACGTGTTGGCGAGACGCGGGGCGTCTTTGCCGAAGATGATCGCTTCGGGTGCGATTTCTTTCAGCGCGGTTTCGAAATGATCGCGCAGATTGGAAGCGATGGTTGAAGCGGCTTCTGCTGCTGCGCCAAAGCCGGCGATGGCAGCGACGTTTTCTGTGCCGGCACGGTGGCCGCGTTCTTGGCCGCCGCCGAGGATTTGCGGGGCGAAGGGGACGCCGGTTTTCGCGATCAATGCGCCTGCGCCTTGGGGGCCGCCCAGTTTGTGAGAGGAGATGGTGATGTAGTCCGCATCGAAATCGAGCGGGATTTTTCCGGCGGCCTGGATGGCGTCGACAAACAGGAACGCTCCGGCTTTGCGGACGAGTTTGCTGATTTCGCTGATCGGCTGGATGACGCCCGTTTCGTTGTTGGCGGCCATCACGGCGATCAGGGCGCGGCCTTTGCCTTCGCGCAATGCGATGCGCAACGCTTCGAGATCGAGCGCGCCGTTGGGAAGGACGGGAAGTGTTTCGAGGCGCAAGCCCGCGAAGCGTTCGAGCAATGCGTTGGCGTTTGCCCGGACGGAATCGTGTTCGATGGCCGAAAGGAAGATGCGGGTCAGTCTTTTTTCAGCTTCCGCAGAACCATAGATCGCGGCGTGCAATGCGAGTGCGTTCGCTTCGGTGCCGCCGCTGGTGAAGATCACGTTCTGCGCGTCGGTGTTTGCGAGCTTGGCGACTTTTGCCCTCGCCTCTTCCACGATCGCGCGGGCCTTGCGGCCTTCGGCGTGGACGGAGGAAGGGTTCGCTGCGCCGAGGGCGCGTTCTATCGCGGCGCGTGCTTCGGGGCGCAAAGGCGAGGTGGCGTTGTGATCGAGGTACTGCATGGCTCTACTCAAAGGCCGATCACGCAGCCTCGAGGTTTTCGTTCGCCGAGCTGCAGGGCTGGGCGCGACCGAGGACTCGCTTTTCGATCACGTCGGCCAAGCTGACAGAGGCGAGGAACACCTGGATCTGACGGCCGAGTTCTTCCCACAGGTCGTGCGTTACGCAACGCGCGCCGGTGCTGGTGCAGCCCTTGGCGGTGCCGGGGCGGCAGCGGGTGGCGGCGATGGGTTCATCGACCGCGAGGATGATGTCGGCGACGCGGGTGTCGCCCGCCGGTTGGGCCAAGCGGTAGCCGCCGCCGGGGCCGCGCACGGATTTGACGAGGCCGCCGCGGCGAAGCTTGGCGAACAATTGTTCGAGGTAGGACAGGCTGATTTCCTGACGGCCGGAGATTTCGGCCAGCGGAACCGCCCGGCCTTCCTTGCTGTGCGCCGCGAGGTCGGCCATTGCCATCACCGCGTAGCGTCCTTTGGTGCTCAATTTCATGGCCGAACTCCTCGATTTTCTTGGCTCTTTGGAACGGGGTTGGTGTACAAGGCCCCGCCCTTGAACGAGCCGTTCGTGGGTTGGATATAGATTTCCTGACTACCGTGGTCAAGAATTGAGCGCCGCCGTTCCTGCATACCACCTAAGACCCTGATGGGTCTGTGGATTTCCCGGAAAGTTTCCAGTGGAAAATCCTAGTGGAATAGTGGGTTTAGCGACGGCGCCCGAGGGCGGGCCGGTTCGGAGAGACGATGCCTGACATTATTCTTCCAGGGCCTGCGGGCCGAATCGAAGTCCGCTACCAGCGCCAGAAGGCGCCGAATGCGCCGATGGCCTTGGTGCTGCACCCGCATCCGCAGTTCGGCGGGACCATGAACAACCCGCTCGTCTACGACCTCTTCCATATGTACCACGGGCTGGGATGCACGACGGTGCGGTTCAATTTCCGCGGCGTGGGGCGCAGCCAGGGCACATTCGATTCCGGCGTCGGCGAATTGTCCGATGCGGCGGCGGTGCTGGACTGGATGAACACGCTTTATCCGAACCCATCGTTCGTTTGGGTGTGCGGGATTTCGTTTGGAGCCTGGATCGGCATGCAGCTTTTGATGCGGCGGCCGGAAATCACCGGGTTCATTTCGATTGCGCCGCCGGCCAGCATGTATGACTTCGCGTTTCTGGCGCCGTGCCCTGCTTCGGGGATCATGATCCATGGTTCGAAGGATCAGGTGGTGCCGGAGCCGGATGTTCTGAAACTGGTGGAACGTCTGCGCGCGCAGAAGGGCATCAAGATCGATTATCACCGCATCGAAGGGGCCAATCACTTCTTCGACAAGCATGAGCAGGATGTTGTCGACGCGGTGAAGGAATATTCCGAACGGCGGATGAACGATCCGAATCGCGGGCGTTAGCTTTCTATTCTTACCTCCCCCTTGTGGGGAGGTCGGAGAGCGAAGCGATCCGGGTGGGGGGCCGTTCATCGTGACATGCACCGTCCCCCACCCGAAAAATCCTTCGCTGCGCTTCAGATTTTTCGACCTCCCCACAAGGGGGAGGTAAGTGGAATGATCACGCTTTGTGTAACTTTCCACCTGTCATCGATTCAGGCACGCCTGTTGTTGTGGGCAGGCTTAGCGGCAGGCCGTTGAGGCTGCGCACGGCCAGATAAGCGAACGCTTCGGCTTCGATGAAATCACCTCGCCAGCTTTGGTCTTCGGCGGGCATCACGGGCACGTTTAGTTTCGCGCGTAATTCGTTCATCAGGGTTTTGTTGTGGCGGCCGCCGCCGCAGACGATCCATGAGGCTGCGCTGTCGGGGAAATGTTCGCGGGCGCGGGCGATTGTGGCGGCGGTGAAGGCGGTCAACGTGGCGGCGCCGTCTTCGGGCGACAGGTGTTCGACGTCGGCCATGCCGAAGTCCAAACGATCTAGCGATTTGGGGCCGGACTTCGTGAAGAAGTCGTGTTGCAGCATTCGTTGCAGCACTTCGTTGTCGACCTTGCCGCGCGCGGCCAACGCGCCGTCTTCATCAATTGGTTTTCCCGCGTGGCGGTGGGCCCAATCGTCTATCGGGGCGTTGCCGGGGCCGGTGTCGAAGGCGAGGATGGTTTCGCCATCGACATAGGTGACATTGGCGACACCGCCGATGTTCACGATGGACACGGGCTGTTTCACCTTCGCGCTTTTTACCAGTGCTGCATGATAGAGCGGGACCAGAGGCGCGCCCTGCCCGCCTGCTTTCACATCGGCGCTGCGGAAATCGTTGACCGTGTCGATGCCGGTTTGGCGGGCCAAAAGCGCGCCGTCGCCGATTTGCCAGGTCCAGCGTTTTTCGGGGCGGTGGAGAATGGTTTGGCCGTGGAAGCCGATCAGGGAGACATCGCGCGATGTGAGGCGCGCTTTTTCCAGCAGCGCCTTGACGGCACTTGCATGGGCTTCGGTGAGGCGGCGTTCGGCGTCGCGGATGGACCACGGGATGGGGGCGCCTTCGGCCACATCGCGGGCTTCCGACAGGGCGGCGCGCAGCATGGCGCGGGTTTCGGTGTCGTAGGCGATGGTCAGCGCGGGGCCGGGGTGGGCGATGTCTTCGCCATCGGTGTCCAAAAGGGCGGCGTCGATGCCATCGAGCGAGGTGCCGCTCATCAAGCCGATGGCTTTAAGGATTTTCGGCATGTGTGCTAAGAGCCTCGCGCCTTTTCAACCGAAACACGTAAGTAGCATTCCATGACCGGTGCGCCAAAGTTCAAGTCCGATTTCCTGCGGTCCTTCGAGGCGCGCGGCGCTTATTACGATTGCACGGCGGCGGCGGCTCTGGACGAGCAGATGAGCAAGGGGCGCGTGACGGCCTATATCGGTTTCGACTGCACGGCGCCCAGCCTGCATGTGGGGCATGCGCTGCAGATCATGACCTTGCGGCGGTTGCAGCAGGCCGGTCACAAGCCGATCGTGGTGATCGGCGGCGGCACGACCAAGGTGGGCGATCCGTCGTTTCGCAACGAGGCGCGCCCGCTTCTTTCCGACGAGCAGATCGAGACGAACAAGGCGGCGATCAGGAAGACGTTCGAGAATTTCTTGACGTTCGGCGATGGGCCTTCCGATGCGATCATGGTGGACAACGCGGAATGGCTCGACAAGCTCGAATACATTCCGTTCCTGCGCGAGATCGGGCGGCACTTTTCCATCAACCGGATGCTGACGATGGAAAGCGTGAAGGCGAAGGTCGATAACGATCTACCGTTCAGCTTTCTCGAATTCAATTACTCGATCATGCAGGCTTACGATTTCGTGGAGCTTTACCGGCGTTACGGTTGCCGTTTGCAATCCAGCGGTTCGGACCAGTGGGGCAATATCGTCAGCGGGATCGATCTGGGGCGGCGGGTTGAGAACGTCGAACTGTTCGGGTTGACGACGCCGCTGATCACCACGTCTTCGGGCGCGAAGATGGGCAAGACCGCGGCAGGTGCCGTGTGGCTCAATCCCGAGATGCGCAGCCCTTATGAATACTGGCAGTTCTGGCGCAACACCGAAGACGGCGATGTGGGGCGGTTTCTGCGCCTGTTCACCGAACTGCCGGAAGCCGAGATCGCGCGGCTGGAAAAACTTCAGGGCGGCGAATTGAACGACGCCAAGAAGATCCTCGCCACAGAAGCGACAACGCTGGCGCATGGGCGCGCGGTGGCGGACGCGGCGGCGGAAACCGCGCGGCGCGCTTTTGAAGAAGGTGCGGCGGCGGAAGGTTTGCCGACGGTGAGCGCGAAACTGCCGGACGGGATTTTGAATCTGGTGGTCGCGGCGGGATTGACAGGTTCCAATTCGGAAGCGCGCAAGCTGATCGCCAACAACGGGCTCAAGCTCAACGACGAAACGGTGAGCGATCCCAAGCTGACGGTCGGGCCGGACATGCTGGTGGACGGGGTGATCAAGCTCTCGCTCGGTCGCAAGAAGCATGTGCTGGTGAAGCCGGAATAGCGTTGGTTCTTACGGGGGGAGATATGCGTAAGCTTTTTGCAATCGCTGCCGTCATCAGTCTTTCAGGCTGCGTATCCGTCACCGAACCTGTTTCAGTCGGTAAAGACACTTACATGATTGGATTGGGCGCGCGCGGTGGCTTCTCTACTGATGCAGAATTGATGTCCAAGACGCTCAAGGCGGCAGGCGATTTCTGCACGGCGCAGAACAAACATATTGAAGTTCAAAGCACGAGCGCCAAAGGGACCCAGATGTGGACGCCTCAGAGCAATCAGGTGATCTTCAAGTGCGTGTGAGCACTGCCGAGGAGGAATGCACGCTGGGGAGAATTCACGATGTCAAAGAGCGAGTGAACAACAATATAGGCTTTCTCACCTGTTATTTCAAGGATTATTTTCTATAACCATGCATTTTTGCCTAAATATATGATACCGAAGGATTAATTGGGTCACCCGCTCCCCTTTTCGTCATCGCCCGGTTTATCCGGGCGACCCAATTTCCTAGACCTGAAAGAAAAAATGGGTTCCCCGGACAAGCCGGGGGATGACGGTGGAGGTGTTTTACAGCGCGTCCTATTCTGTTCGCGTGTCGCAAAACGCGGGCTGCGAGTCATGGGCGAGACGATCGAGTTTGAAGTACCAGACGAGTTGCACCGCCAGCTCGAATTGCGAGCGGCAAATGAGGGAATGTCGCTATCGGATTTTTTGATCCGCGAATTCTCCAAGAGCGTTCAGCGGCCTCTACATGAGGAAAACTTGCGGCGGCGCATGCAAGCGACAATGAAAGCTCAAGATGAATGTTTTGAACCGGCGAAGCCTGAAGGCAAATGAACACGACAATCCGCTAAGCCAACTAGCAGAAATTTCACTTCAACCGTTCCACAAACATCGCCAGCTGATCGATCACAGTTCCCCAACCTTCGTGGAAGCCCATTTCTTCGTGCTTTTGGGAGTCCGCAGCGTTTTTGTGCAGGACGCGTGATGTGTAGCGGGTGCCCTGGCCTTCGGGTTCGAAGGTGATGATCGCGGTGAGCGCGAGCCAGGGTTCGGCGGGTTGCCAGCCTTCTGTCAGCAGCGTCGTGAAGACGAGGCGTTTCTCGGGAACGATGTCGAGGAAGCAGGCTTCGAGATGCGGTTGGAATTCGCCGCCGCCTTCGCGCATGTGCGTTTCGAACCCGCCGCCCGCGCGCATGTCGAGTTTGATCACCTTGCATTCCATGGGCGCGGGGATCCACCACTTCTGCAGATGTTCGGGCGTGCTCCACGCTTTCCACACGGTGGCGGGGCTCGCGTTGATCAGGCGTGTGATGGTGAGTTCGGATTTTTCTGCGCTCATTTTTTGGTGCTCTTCATTTTTGTTTCGACGTAATCGGCGAGCCGGTCTGTTCTGGCCTGCCAGATCGCGCGTTGTTCGCTAAGCCAGGATTCGGCAGCGGCGAGTTTTTCGGTTTGCACACGGCAGGTGCGAACACGGCCGGTCTTCTCGGTGGCGATCAGGCCGTCTTCTTCCAGGATGCGCAGGTGCTTCATGAAAGATGGCAGGCCCATGTCGAAGGGCTCTGCCAGCTCGGTGACCGGGGCGGGGCCTTTGGTCAGACGGCTGATGACCGCCCGTCGGGTGGGATCGGCCAAGGCGCGGAAGACGGCGTCGAGGAGTGGTTGATAGTTCTCCATGTGGAGAACTATAGGTGATGGTTTTCCATTTGGCAAACTAAATCGCAGCGGATGCGATCAGGGATTTGTCGCCGACTGGCTTTGCTTTTTGTCGGGAGCGGCTGGTGTTGCCGTCGTCGCGTTTGGTGCAGCAGCGGTTGGCGCGGTTTTGGCCGGTGCGTTTGCGGGTGGTGTTGTGGGCTTCGCGGTTGGGATTCTGCCTTCGAAGATGCGGCGGAGAATTCCCGGCGTCAGCATCGAGAGTGGGTTGACGCTGATTTCGGGTTCGTCGGCGTTGCCGCTGACGGAATACGTTGTGCCCAATATGCCTTCGCCTTCGCGTGAGGTGAGCACATCGCCCAGCAGCGGGATCGCGCCTAGCACCGAGTTGATGCCGTAGAGCGGGGCTAGCGTTCCGCGCAGGCCGATTTCGTTTTTGGGGCGGTCGATGAAGCCGTCGGCGCTGAAGCCGATGGCGGGGCCGGAGGCGTGGGCTTCGCGGATGTTGAGAATACCGTTTTTCGATTTGACCGGCACGGTCAGTTTGTCGATGGCGATGCCGTTGGAACCCATCAGGTCGATGAAGCCGATGAGCGAACCGGCGGCGAACAAGCGCGCGAGAAACGGCTGGTGCAGGATGCGGAAATCTTCTGCGACCATCGTGCCTTGAAAGTCGGGCGCATCGCTGGGCTCGGTGCTGTTGCCGTCGCCCGCGAAATCGATGGTGGCGTTGATCTTGCCGTCCTTGATGCTGTCGAGGCCGAACAGGCCGTGGATCAGTTCGCCTGCATCCGTCGTTGCGAGTTTGAGGCGCCTGCCCTTTTCGGTTTTTTCCAGCTTGCCGGTGACGGTGGCTTTCTTCGGCAGCGCGCCGCTGACATCGAGCATCTGCAGGCGGTCTTCGATGCCACTCATGTCGAGCGCGAACGGCGCCATCGACATGCCGTCGCGCAAGGTGAGATGGTCGAGATGGACGGAGACGTGGAACGGCCCGTCGAATTTCTGTTCCTTCGGCGCGTCTTTGCTCGGCTGTTTGCTGCCGCGGCTGGCAAGGCCCGCACCGTTGAGCGATTTGCCTTTGATCGTCACGTCGACCGACGCGTTTTCGCCGCGCGTCAGCGTGAGCGCGAAATCGTTGTTGGGGCCGGATTTCACCACCGGCAGGTCGAGGCTTGCGAGACCGCCGTTCTCGTTGAAACCGGCTTTGCCTTCGACGTCCAGCGATTTGCCGGTCATCTTCAGATCGGCGCTTTGCACTTTCTGGTTCGCACCGAAGGTGGCCAGGATGTTGGACGCGGCGGGGGCGCCGGCCGGTTTATCGATGCCGATCAGATCGACGGCGACATGGGCCTTGGTGAGATCAAGTGTGAGATCGGCGGTGCGCAACTGGCCGCGATGGCCGTTGAGCACGGCGGTGACGCCGACGGGGCCGGTGATGGTGTCGCCCAGATCGATGCCGAGCGCGGTGCGGCCCGCCTGATCGATGACCGCCTTGGCGTTGAGGCGCGTGGTGATCTCGTCTTCGGTTTTGAAATCCTCGTTCCAGTCGAGCACGACGTTCTGGTTGGCGTAGACGGCGTTGCCGGCTGCGTGAAGATGATCGTTGTCGACTTCGAAACTGACATCGCCATTGGCGATGCGCGTGGACTTGCCGAGCGCGATTTCGAAACTGGTGATCTTGCCCGCGACTTTGACCTGAACGTCGTCCACCTTCACGTCGCGCAGCATGGGCACGGTGACCGACACGTCGATGGCGGCCTGCCCTTTTGAATCGGCGGGCACGATGCCGAAGCGCGTGGGATAGCCGAGCGGCTTCAAATCGATCAGCGCGAGCAGTTCGGGCATCACGCCTTCCTGATGCACGCTGAATTCGCCCAGTGCGACGGGGGCGTGAATATCCTTGATGATGCCTTTGCCGCTGGTGATGACGATGTTGCCGATCTTGCCGGAGGTGATGGTGGCGGTGAAGGTGTCGCCGGTCATCAGGCCGCTGCCGTTCACATCGGTCGCTGGCGTGAGGCCTTTGATGTAGCTGCCGCTGATGCCGCTGAACGGGAACGAGATGTTGAGCGTGTCTTCCGGCAGCGACGGGCCGTCGAGCGCGCCTGCGGGGATGTGTGCTTCGATCAGGATGGGGCCGACCTGGCCCACGGTGATGTTGTCTTCGATCCAGTCGTGCGCGCCGCTGCCAAGCGTGGCGGGCCAATAGTTGAGCGCTTCGCGCACCGAGATCGGATCGATATGGCCGGACAGATCGATCGCGGGCGACGCTTTGCCGAACACGGTTTTGCCGGTCATTTCGGCGACGAGATGATCGCCGCGGATGGAAAGCTGTTTGAGATCGGCTTCGCCGGTTGCCGGTGTGTAGCCGCCTGCAACCTTTACATCGCTGAGGCGCATCACGTGCGAGAAGATGCCGGGCATGTCGATGGCGACGTTGTCGATATCGGCATCGAGCGTGGCGTTGGTGAGGTTGTCGTTGGCATCGTAGGTGAGTTGGCCTTCGCCGGTGACATGCAGGTTCACCTGACCGCCGCTGGCGCTCGCATCGTCGAGCGTGATGTGGCCGGTGTTGCCGTCATAGGTGCCCGCCGCGCGGATGGTGCCGAGCGCGAGCATGCCGCCTTTCGGGCCCAGACCTTCGAGGCCGCCCTGCCCGCTTGTTTGAAATTTTACCGTCGAGAGTTTGTTGCCGCTGAAGACGACGTCGGCTGCCAGATCGACATCGAGGGCGGCGATCTTGAGCGCGCTGAAGACTTTGGCGTTGCGTCCGAGCGCTGCGAGATTCAATCCGGTGAGCGCGAAGTGGCCGGTGGACGGCGCGTTGCCCGGCGGCACACTCATGGTCGCGGTGACGTGGGCTTCCTTGCCGCTGATTTCGATGGCGGCATTCACCGATGCGGCCATGCCATTCGGGGCGGACGCGACCTTCATGTTTGCTTTGGGCGCGACGATGAAAAGGCCAGAGGTTTCATCGTAGAACGCAAGACGCGCGTCCTGTACCGCGAAGGACTGCAGCGTTGTGGGGCCGCTGCTGTTGGCGATGGCTTCGCGGATCTTCTTCAAGAGATCGGGCTGGTCCTTGTCGCTGGAGACGCCCATGCGCAAGCCGCCATCGCGCGTGCGCACCAAGGTGAGTTGCACGCCGACGAGTGTGATGCGCTGCACTTCCAATGTGCCCGACATCAAGGCGGAGGATGCGAGGGCGAGATCGGCGCGCGGGGCTTGTGCGATGATGCGGCCGCGGCTGTCGAACACGCGGGCACCGAGCACAATGAGGTCCACGCGGCCGTCCGCGGGGGACCAGCCGAGCGAGGCGGAATCGAATTTCACCGCGATGCCGGGGAGCGCCTGACCGATGGCCTGCGACAATCTGTCGGAAAAGGGCGTGATGGAAACCGGGCCCATCCAGAGGCGCAGACCCGCACCGACGACGAAGAAGATCACCGCCGCCACCAGGCCGACCGCGATCAATCCGGCGTGCCGGGCGCGGAATCGCTTCAGATCGGCCAGCTCCAAGGGGTGCGTACTCCGTCCCGTGACTGAAGGCGAAAAGCGACCCGATGGGGCCAGCCCCCGTGCCCCCCCGAGGTGCCCCCGCCCCTTACGAAGCAGGCTGCAGCTTAACGCCTATTGTTAAAAAAGGGTAAACGCCGCAAAGTGATAACCCGTCTTCCCCCCATGAAGGGCTGTCATGGAACTGAAGCCAGGCGATAAGGCGCCAGCGTTCAAACTGGCCACCGATTCAGGCGGTACTATGACCTCCGCCAGCCTGAAGGGGCATCCTTACGTCCTCTACTTCTATCCCAAAGACGACACGACGGGCTGCACCAAAGAAGCCATCGACTTCTCTTTAGCCAAGAGAAAATTCGACGCACTCGAAATTCCGGTTGTCGGCGTCTCCAAGGATTCGACGCAATCGCACGACAAATTCAAAACCAAACATAAACTGAAGATTACATTGGGTTCCGACCCCGAAACGGAACTCGCGCATACCTATGGCGTGTGGGTGCAAAAGAGCTTGTACGGCCGAAAGTATATGGGTATGGACCGAGCCACCTTTCTGGTCGACGCCAAGGGCGTCATCCGGGAGATTTGGCGCAAGGTCAAAGTCCCCGGACATGTTGAAGCCGTGCTTGCCGCGGCCAAGACACTGTAGAGACCGATCACTTTTCGGTCGCGACACATCCCCGGTTCTTTTGGGGCAACGAAGGACAAGAACGTAGCGTAATGCCGGATTTAGGGGCGGGTACGGATCGTGCCAAAAAGGACGTGAAGGCCGGTAACGGCAAGAACGTCCCAAAAGGAAACCTTGCCATGGTGCACCCGTTCGCGGAACGGGTGTGGCACTGGTTGCACGCGGTCTTTCCGGAACGCCAGATCTATATCCGCAGCGACGGACGCGTTCAGTTTTTCACTTTCAGTTCCTCGTTGCAGGCGACCCTTGCGGGCCTTGTGCTGATCTTCCTGGGATGGGTGGCGTTTTCGAGCGTCAACGTGATCTTCAAGGACAACATCATCGCGGCGAAAGATCACCGCTATCAGACGATGCAATCTCAATATGAGAACCGCATCGCTGATTTGCAGATTTCCTATGACGAGTTGAACGGCGCGCTGGTGGCGGCGGGCGATCGCTTCAAAGCCACCGCAGACGAGTTGGAAGCCAAGCAGGATTCGCTGGCGAAACTTGTCGGCCAGAAGAAACAGATCGACACGGCGCTCGCAAACATGCGCCATGCGGCGGCGGATGCGCCGAAGCGCGCGAATTCTTCGAAGGGCAGCGACAGTATCGAAACCGACATCACGTTGCCGGTATCGCCCTCTTCCACCGGATCGGAACTTTCGGTGATGCCGGAACCGGCGGCACCGCAGCCGCGCACCGCGCGCCCAACCCATGCGGGCCTGGGCGATATGTTCGTTGCGATCTACGACCGCGCGGTGGCGTTGTTCGCACCGCGGCAATACCGGATTTCCGCCAAGATTGCGCGCCATCCAGCGTTGCGCGAAATCGAGGCGCAGACAGCACGGCTTGAAAAGCTGAGCGATAACGAAGCCGCTCTCGTGGTGGTGGCGGATGCCGCGATCACGGAGCGCACGAAAAGCGTGGAACGGGTGATGCGGCTTGCGGGCATCAATCCGCAGACGATGGAAAAGCGCGTGGCGCGTGCGGAAGGCGGCGATGTGGGCGGGCCTCTTCTGCCGATTTCGGAAATGCCGCTGGACGGCATTCACGACGCGGTGTTCAAGCAGGATTTCTTCGATGCGAGCGCGGCGTTGCTGCAATTGAAGGGCCTGTTCTCGGCGATGACCCATGTGCCGCTGGCAGGCCCGATCACGGGCGCCGGTGTGGAACTGACGAGCGATTTCGGCATCCGCGTCGATCCGTTCACCGGGCACGCGGCGTTTCATTCGGGCCTTGATTTCGGCGGGCCTTGGGGCGCGAAAGTTCATGCGACCGCACCCGGCGTGGTTGTGCGCGCAGGCCCGGACGGGGCTTATGGAAATATGGTGGAAATCGATCATGGCATGGGCGTGAGAACGCGCTATGGTCATCTCTCCGCGGTGCTCGTGCGCAACGGAGCCCATATCGGACGGGGCGATGCGGTGGGAAGGCTTGGCTCCACCGGACGCAGCACGGGACCGCATGTGCATTATGAAGTGTGGCTGGACAACCGCGTAAGGGATCCCGCCAAGTTCTTGGAGGCTGGCCGTCATGTTCTCGAGTAAGAAGGAAGAAACCCCAATGGCAACGCTCACACCGACATCGCCCGCGCCTGTTTCTTCAGCCGCGGCACAACCGAAGAAACCCGGCGTGCGCAATGGCGCGCCATCCATCATCAGCACCGACCTGACCGTCACCGGCACGCTGGCATCGGCCGGCGACATGCAGATCGACGGCAACATCGAAGGCGACATCCGCTGCGCCAACCTGGTGGTCGGGGAGACCGCCAGTGTGAAGGGCGAGATCGTGGCCGAAGAAGTGATCGTGCGCGGCCGCGTGGAAGGTTCGATCCGCGCGCGCAAGGTTCAGCTCTGCACCACCTGCAAGGTGGACGGCAACATCCTGCACGAGACGTTCGCGGTGGAAAGCGGCGCGCGCTTCGAAGGCAATTGCCGCCATTCCGACGATCCGATGAACGACAGCTCGGCGCCGAAACACACCTCGGTGCGCAGCAACCACGGCTCGATCCCGGCCGATGTGGCCGCGAAGATCGAAGAACGCGCTTCGTCGTCGTATCCTTCGGCGAACTGAAGTTTCATTCGCGACGCATAAAAAAACGGCGGCCGGTGTGGCCGCCGTTTTTCTTTTCGAGCGTTACCGCCCCCGTTTTTATGCTTTGCGCTTGCGGCGGAGATAGCGCACGCCGATCAGGCCCGCGCCGACGAGGCTAAGCGTTGCAGGTTCGGGCAGCACTGGAGGCTTTCCACCATCGGTGAGGATTAGTGCCGCGCTGTTCGGCGTTCCGACCCAATCGTTCGGTGCCGTGCAAGCATCGTTTTTCTTGCAGGTATGAAGGAAGGCCGCAACGATGGTGCCGACAGGAAGTGTCGTGCCGACCGTGAAGCTTGGATCGTTAACTCCAAAATTCACCGAGCCGAAATTGAAATCGTAGACGTAATAACCCGTCGCGCCCGGCTGATACGTTTGCGTGAGCGGAAGGAAGGCACCGATCGGATTGGTTGGCGTTGCCGAACGGGTAAGATAGGCATCCAGTTGACCCGACGTCCAAGCTGTCGCGCTGAATACCGAGGAATTCAGCAGTCCAACGCCGGTGTTGGTTCCGGTAAGGGAAAAATTCAGCGAGGCCGCGCTGCCGACATTGTTGGGGATCAGCACTTCCACAAAGAAGGTGCCCGTATCCAGATCGGCGCCGCCTTGCTTGTCGAAGCTGAACGTCGCCGGGTTCAAGCTGGTCGGCGTGATGCTGCCGTTATCGACGCAGTTGGGCGCGATCTGTGTGCAGTTCACATGGATCGTGTCGGCCGATGCCGGAGCCGAAAATAAGGTGAACGGCGCGACAACCGCCACCGTGGAGATCATGGCTGCGCCAATGATCCCAAAAAGATTCTTGCCATTACCCAATGTTGATTCTCCTAGAGACTCTTTTCGCACCCACCGCTGTTAACGAAGCATAAGACGTGCCGAATGCCGGATTCCGGCATTTCGGAGGGGGCACGCGGGCGCGATGTCAACGCCGGATACAACCAGCGGATAGTGAGAATTATTTGCAGAATCATTTGGTTGCGAGAGCGCAACGCGATGGGAAACATCCGGTCGTTTGCCATCGAGCAAAGCAGAACGGTACTAGGATCGAACGAAGGCCAGCAGCGCCGCATAATTGTGATTGTCTGCCGCCCGAAGCGCCTCGATATAAAGACGCCTTGTTTCATCGTGCGCGCGCAGCGTGCTGCGCCCCCACGTAAACGGCTCCTGCTTCAGATAAATGCAAAGCACGTCGGCCATCAGGCGCGACCAGCGTCCGTTGCCATTCGGAAACGGATGTGTCCAAACGATGTCGCGGTGGAAACGCGCGGCGATCTCATCCGGCGGATATGTTCCGTTTTCAATCCAATAGCGCGTATCGTTAAACGACTGTGCGAGCTTCGGCTGAACCTCCCAATAGTCCGGGCCGATATTCTTGTTCGACGTGCGATACGTCCCTGCCCATCGCCAAACGCGCCCAAACATGCGGCGGTGGAGATTGCGCGCGAAAGGTTCGCGCAACGGATTGTTCTTCCGGGCGAGGACCGCCGAAACCGCTTCGGCGATGTTGTCTTCTTCCAGTTCGTTCAGTTCGCTGCGATAGACGATATGGGAAGGGATCAATCCTTCGCGTTCTTCCGGCGAGAGCGGCGTGGCATCGGGCGGCTCGTCGAGCGAACCGCTCATCCTTCATCCCAAAGGCGTGCGGGATGGCGCAGCAAATCTTCGGCCAGCCGCTTTTTGATGGCGGCACGGGCTTTCGCATCGGTCACGGCTTGCGCTTCGAGACGCATTGTCTGATCGACAGATGCCGAACGTTGCGTTGCGATTTCATCGGCGCGGAGCCGAAGCGTTTCGCCGAGCGGTTTTTCCGGCATCAGCACATAGAAGACCCGGCAGCCAAGGGCTTCCGCCGCGCGTTCGAGACTTTCCAGCGTTATGCTGCCCTCGGCTTCCGCGCTTTCGAGTTTCACAATACGCGGCTGCGATACGCCCATGCGCCGGGCAAGCTGGCCTGTGGTCATGCCCAATGCCTGACGGATGGCATGCACCCACCCCCGTGACGGGCGCGGTGTCTGCGCGATGGCGCGCAACGACGATAAACGTTTGTCGAGCTGTTGGTGAGACGAGATCATGAGATAACATATAGATTATAATAATACCAAATGTCAATAACACATATGTTATTAACAAATGGCCATTTTATAACCCATATGTTATTGACCTTGATGAATAAATTGTCCGCTTACGTCCTGCCTGTGAAAAAATAAGAGGCTATTCCAGATCTTCGATCTTCTCTTTCGGCTTGCCGCCGATGGCCTGCGCTAATGCTGCGGCCATGAAAGGATCGAGGTCGCCGTCCAGCACATCTTGCGGGATGCGGCTTTCGACGCCGGTTCGCAGGTCTTTGACCAATTGATAGGGCTGCAAAACGTAGGAGCGGATTTGGTGGCCCCAGCCGATTTCGGATTTTTCGCCGATGAAGGCGCCCGTTTCGGCTTTCTTCTTTTCGAGTTCGATTTCGTAGAGGCGCGAACGCAGCATGTCCCAGCAGATGGCGCGGTTTTGGTGTTGGGATTTTTCGGTTTGCGATGAGACCGCGATGCCGGTCGGCAGATGCGTGATGCGCACGGCGCTTTCGGTTTTGTTGACGTGCTGGCCGCCTGCGCCGGAGGCGCGGAAGACGTCGATGCGCACTTCTTTTTCGGGGATGTCGATTTCGATGGACTGGTCGATCACCGGATAGACCGTGACGGACGAGAAGCTGGTGTGGCGGCGGGCGTTGGAATCGTAAGGCGAGATGCGCACGAGGCGGTGCACGCCTGCTTCGGACTTCAGCCAGCCGTAGGCGTTTTCGCCTTTCACCAGAAGCGTTGCGGATTTCAGGCCGACGGCTTCGCCTTGGCTCTCTTCGATCAGTTGCAGCTTGTAGCCGTGGCGTTCGGCCCAGCGGGTGTACATGCGGAACAGCATTTCCGCCCAGTCCTGGCTTTCGGTGCCGCCCGCGCCCGCGTGAACTTCCAGATACGCGTCGTTGGCATCGGCTTCGCCGGAGAGCATGGATTGCAGGCGCAAATGTTCGGCGCGCTTTTCGATGTCTTTGATGCTGGCTTCCGCATCGGCAACCATTCCGGCGTCGCCTTCGGCTTCGGCCATTTCGATCAGGCCGGTGGCATCGGAGAGTTCGGCATCGAGTTTGCGGACGCCGGACAACGACTGGTCGAGTTTCTGCCGCTCGCGCATCAGTTTCTGCGCGGCTTGCGGATCGTTCCAGATAGTGGGGTCTTCGGCCTTCGCGTTCAGTTCATCGAGGCGGCGCAGCGCATTGTCCCAGTCAAAGATGCCTCCTCAGCAGGCTGACGGCCTGCCGGATCTCTTCGACGCTGCGTTCTGTTTCGGCGCGCATATGAGTGTCCTCTTGGGGGCCTATATGGCGGCGGATGAATGAAACGGCAAGTGGCACGAATACCTCACCTCACTTGTCATCCCGGCCAAGCGGCGCAAGCCGCGCAGAGCCGGGACCTATCGTGACGCTTCTCGATGGGTCCCGGATCGCGCTGACGCGCGTCCGGGATGACAAATAGCAATTTTACTTAAAGCGAGATTTACGAACGGGCCGGTGGGCCGACGGTGAAGAGGTCGTTCTGGCCCAGTTCGGCGTTGCGGCGGCGTTCGAGTTCGTGGGTGTAGCGGCGCAGCGCGTAGGCCTCGGTGAGGTAGCCGATCAGTTTGGGTTCGGCGATGGAGGAGACGACGGCAATCGCTTCGGTCTTGTGTTCTTCGAAACGCAGGAGCGCGGTGCGCACGTTGTCGGTCGGCAAAAGGAAGATGTCGCGTTCGCTGGCGATGTCGCCCGCGACCAGCCAGTCGATTGCATCTTCGATGCCGGGTTCGTGCGCGAGTGCCAGATCGAGCGTGCCCATGTAACGCTCGCCCTCCCCCGTCACATAGAGGCGCTTGGTGCTGCCGAGCGGATAACGCTCGCGGATCTGGCGCAAGGTCATGTCGGCGGGAATGGCTTTGGCATCGGCGCGCATCAGGCGACCCGCGGTGAGATCGGCGATCCAGCCGATGTCATGCGGGCTGCGGATGCCGAGCCCGCGTTGGTGGAAGCGCCACGTCGCGAACGAATAGCCGAAGGTCAGGCGCACGATGGTGGAGGCGGTGATGACGCCCACGAGCACGGCGGCGGTGACGGGAAAATCGCCGGTTGCTTCCAGCACGAGGAAGACCATCGTGAACGGCGCGCCGATGATGGCGGCGGCGACAGAGCCCATGCCGACCAGCATGAAGGCGCCGATTTCCAATCCGACGCTGGGAATGAAGTAAGCGAGAATCTGCGCGACCATCGAACCGAACAGGCAACCGATCAGCAGCGACGAACTGAAGAGGCCGCCGCGGAAACCGGAGCCGACGGAAATGGCGGACGCCAACACTTTTGCGATCAGCAACGCGACGAGCGGGATGAGCGGCCAGGTTTGATCGAGGTGAAGCTGGATCGCGCCGTGGCCGGAGCCCAGCACTTGCGGGAAGATGAGTGCGATCCACGACAGCACGAAACCGCCGACCACGGGGCGCAGCCAATCGGCCATCGGGGCGCGGCGCAAAGAGGCTTCCGTCCACGTCACCAGTTTCATGGTGATGACGGCGAGGCCAGCGGCAGCGACGCCCATCAGCGCGAAGAACATGTAGCTGCGCTGTTTGAAGACGAGATCGTGGGCGATTTCGAACGATGCGGGTTGGAAACCCATGGAACGCTGCACGATGGCGGCGGTGAGCGCGGCCGCACAAACGGGCGCGAGCGCGCGCGGCATATAGCTGCCGAGGATGAGTTCGTAACCGTAGAACGCGCCCGCGAGCGGGGCGTTGAAGGCGGCGGCGATGGCGGCGCCTGCGCCCGCCGTCACGAACACGCGAAGGTCGGCGCGGCGCAGCTGGAAATATTGGCCGATGCTGGAGAAGACGCTCGCGCCGAACTGGCTGTAACCGGCTTCCATGCCGAGCGAGGCGCCCGATGCGTTGGCGATGAGCGTTGCGAAGGTGAGGCGAAGGGATTCGCGAAACGACATGCGGCCGCCGAGAAGCGCGTTGGCTTCCACCGGATCGACCACTTCTTTTGCTTTGCGATTGCGCAGCCAGCGCGCCCACAGGCCGATGATCAATCCGCCGGTGGCCGGAACGAAGACGACGAGAAAGGGCGAGACGTTATCCGTCGCGCTTAAATATGCGTCGTGCGGCAGATCGAAATCGATGCGGTGCAGGATGGCCACGAAGTTGCGCAGGATCGCGACGAGCGCGCCGACCACCGCCCCCAATGCGGCGCAGAGAAAGATTTGCCCGACCTCGCTGGAACGCAAATCGCGGCGGACGATCTTGAGAAGCGCGCGTGAACGGCGCGCCGCGATTTCGGCGCGCGTTTGGGGCCTGTTGAGTTGGCCCGTTTCTTCCTGAACGGCCATACGAACTCGGACGCGAGATGACGTGTTGGGGTTCGGACTACGCCCTTGAGAAAGCGAACTCAAGGCCGTGTTGGTTGCCGGATTGTTTAATCACGCCATCGCGCACCTCCCCCTTGTAGAGAGGTCGGAAAACGCGAAGCGTTTTACGGGTGGGGGGCCGAAGACAATGACGCGCACCGTCCCCCACCCGAAAAATCTTCGCTTCGCTCAGATTTGTTCGACCTCCCCACAAGGGGGAGGTGAGACTTTCTAATAAAGCCCGCCCGTGCCCTCGCCCACATTGGTGGCGGGGCCGAAGGTGGTTTGGCCGTTGGTGTTCATGGTCGCGGTGGACACATCGTCGATGCCGGCGACGCCGGGTTCGGTGCCGGCGCGGAAGGCTTCTTCGATGGAGCCCGGGGTGCCCGCGGCGACTTCCGCACCGCTCATGCGATCGACCGGCACGAAGACGATGCCGGGCGGCACGCGGAACGGGATGGGCGGCACGTCCTTCAGCGCTTCCTTCATGAAATCGCGGAAGATGGGTGCTGCGACGGTTGCGCCCTGCTCTCTTTTGCCGAGCGTCTTGGGATCGTCGAAACCCACGAACACGCCGCAAACCAGATCGGGCGAGAAGCCGATGAACCACACGTCTTTGGAATCGTTCGACGTGCCGGTTTTGCCCGCCAGCGGTTTGCCGATGACGGACACGGAATGCCCGGTGCCGCGCAGCACCACGCCTTCCATCAGCGAGACGGTTTGATAGGCGGTGCGCGGGTCCATGATCTGCGGGCGGTTATCCGGGATCAGCGGATCGGATTGTTTGTGCCAGCTTGCGCTGCAATCGCTGCAGACGCGCGTGTCGTGGCGATAGATGGTTTTGCCGTTGCGATCCTGTACGCGGTCGACGAGCGTGGCGTTGATCTTCTTGCCGCCATTGTCGAACTCCGCATAAGCGGTGGTCATCTTCAGCAGCGTCGTTTCATAAGCGCCGATGGAGTTGGCGAGGTTGCGCGGCAGGTGATCGTAGACGCCGAATTTTTCCGCGGTGATCGCGATCTTGTTCATGCCGACGGCTTGCGCCAGGCGAATGGTCATCAGGTTGCGCGACAGTTCGAGGCCGCGGCGCAAAGTGGCAAGCCCGATGAATTCCTTTTCGAAGTTTTCCGGGCGCCACATCGGCAGGCCCGGGCCCTGATACATTTCGAATGGCGCATCGAGCACTTTGCTGACCGGCGTGTAGCCGTTGTCGAACGCGGTGGAATAGACGAACGGTTTGAACGACGAACCGGGCTGGCGCATCGCCTGCGAAGCGCGGTTGAATTCGCTCGACGTGTAAGAGAAGCCGCCGGACATGGCGAGCACGCGGCCCGTATGCGGGTCCATCACCACGATGGCGCCGTTGACCGAGGGAATCTGGCGCAGGCCCCAATTGCCTTTGTCATCGGTCTTTTCGACATAGATGACGTTGCCGGGTTGATAGACCTGTGATGGCGATGTGGGCGATGCGCCGACCGACGCATCCGGGTTTGGCTTGCGCGCCCAGGCGAGCGACTCCAGCGGAATCTTGCCGTGGGTGCCGTCGGCGAAACCGATGTCGGTGGTTTTCGCCTTGTCGAAGCCGAGCACGACGGCGACGCGCCACGTATCGATACCGGAATGATTGGGGATCGCCTTCAGGGCTTTCTGCCAATCGCCATCTATCGAGATGCTGTCCTTGGTGCCGCGCCAGCCGTGGCGGTGATCGTAACGCACGAGACCCACGCGCAACGCGTTGACCGCGAGGTTCTGCAGCCGGGTGTCGAGCGTGGAGCGGACTTGCAGACCGCCGTCATAGAGTTTGTCGGCGCCATATTTCGCATAAAGCTGGCGGCGCACATCTTCGACGAAGTAATCGGCGTCCTGCGTCTGGATGCCGAGCGGGCGCATGCCGGTGTTGAGTTCTTCGGCTTTGGCCTTCGTCGCTTCGTCGCGGGTGATGTAACCGTTGTCGCGCATCTGGTCGATCACCCAGTTGCGGCGCGCGAGTGCTGCCTTTTTGCGGAAGCGCGGATCGTAATTCGAGGGCGCCTTGGGCAACGCAGCGAGGAAGGCGACTTCGGCGATGTCGAGCTGGTCGAGCGATTTGCCGAAATAGTTCAGCGTGGCCGCACCGATGCCATAGCTGTTCTGGCCGAGATAGATTTCGTTCAGATAGAGTTCGAGGATCTTCGGCTTGGAATAGGTCGCGTCGATGCGGATGGCGAGGATCGCCTCACGCAGCTTGCGGGAGAACTTCACCTGGTTGTTGAGCAGGAAGTTCTTGGCGACCTGCTGGGTGATGGTGGAGGCACCTTCGAGGCGCTTGTGCTGCAGGATGTTGAACACATCCTTTACCGCGGCGCGCGCGATGCCCGACGGATCGATGCCCGGATGGTTGAAGAAGTTCTTGTCTTCGGCGCTGGTGAACGCTTCGACCACCAGCTTGGGCACGAATTCGACCGGCACGAAGATGCGCCGCTCGCGCGCGTATTCGCCGAGGATGGTTCCGTCACCGGCATAGACGCGCGTGGTGACCGGCGGATTGTAGTTCTTGAGCGCGTCCACGCTCGGCAGGTCGCGGGTGAGCTGGTAGATGTAGAAAACACCGACGCACACCGCGAGCAACGCGGCGGCGCCTGCCACAACCAGCAAAACAGTAAGTGTACGCCGCATCCGGTCCGGCTTCATGATCTGGGGTTTATTATAGAGTGTTTGTGTCTGGGAAAAGGCCGCTTTTTCAGTCGGATGCATCCTGGGCGGCGGTTACCGGGCCGCTTGTGTTACCGAAGTTACGGTCGATGGCGTTGGCGATGGCGTTGGCCACGCCATCGCGCCATTTGTCGGTTCCCATCTGGTCGGCGTCGCTGGCGTTGGACAGATAGCCCAGTTCGATCAGGACGGCGGGAACATCGGGCGCTTTGAGAACGGCGAAGGCGGCGGAGCGATGGGGCTGGCGCGGCAATATGTCCGTCGCGGTTCGGAGTTGCGAGACGGCGGTTTCGGCGAAACGTGACGAACGGTTCATGGTGTCACGCTGCGCAAGGTCGATGAGGATCGAGGCGACGGGTGTGTCCTGGTTGGAGAGATCGACGCCCGCGATGATGTCGGACTGGTTTTCCTTTGCGGCGAGGGCCGCGGCCTCCTTATCCGAACCGGCTTCGGAGAGGGTGTAGACCGACGATCCGTATACGGATTTGTTCGGATTGGAGTCGGCGTGGATCGAGACGAACAGATCGGCGTCGTAGCTGCGCGCGATGCGCACGCGCTGGCCGAGCGGAACGTAAGTGTCGTCGTCGCGCGTGAGATAGACTTTGTAACCGCCGCGCGCCTGCAGCGACTTCCTCACGCGTTTGACCATGTCGAGCACGAGATCCTTTTCGTGCATGCCGTCGGCGCTATTGGTGCCGGTGTCGATGCCGCCGTGACCGGCATCGAGCACCACGATCTTCCGGCCACCGGCGGATTTGGCCTGGCTGCGGGCGGTGTCGGAGCTTTTCTGTTCGGCGGCAGTTTCGCGCGCTTTCAAATCGGCGGGCCAGCCGGAGGCGAGCTTGAACTGGGTCTGCGTGGTGGGCATCAGGTCGATGACGATGCGGTAGCCGTAGCCGCCCGAGGGCGCGAGCGCGACGGGGGCCGCGGCTTTGACGGCCTTGTTCAGGTCCATCACCAGGCGGGAGTTGCCGGGGCGGAACAGGCCGTAGCGATAGCTGCGCACGACGCTCTTGGAGGTGGGCGGCGGGCTGCCCTGCAGGCGCCAGAGCACCTGGGGCATGTCCATCACCACGCGGTTGGGGTTGTCCAGGGTGAACACCCGAAGCGTCAGGGGGTCGGAGACTTCCAGCACGATGCGGGTACGGTCGGCATAGTCGGTGGTCTGGACGCCCAGGATGACCGGAGCGCCCCCCCGATTCGCAGCCAGGCCGAGGTGGGTCTCGCTCTCCTTTTCCAGGCGGGCGATAGGGTCTTCATCGGGTTTGGGCGTGGGAACGGGCTGGGCAAAAGCCAGGGTTACGGCGGCCAAAGCCGCTCCCAGGGTAAAAACGAACGCCCCCCGTCGCATCACCAAACTCTTAACATCCGCGCGTAAGCCCAAGGAGACCTTGGCGATAAAGCCTTTACGGTTCCTTAGCACGTTACGCCACGATAATGAATCCAGAGGGTTGGCCTTGCCGTGCGGGGCCATGCCCCCTACAAAGAGTTTGCCTGTTCGACACCCGATTGGCGGGGTCGCGCGCCGAACTTGGCCGGGAAGTCCACGAATCTTCCGGCCCCAAAAGTTCCAGCACGACTGTGCGAACGGCACCCGGCGCCAGAGTGACGGCGCCAGCCTAGAATGATTGAACAAATGACCGACGGATTCCTGCTTCCTGCTAACAGCCAAGGGCAATTGCCCGGCGTTGCGGCGCGGAGCGCTCCGTCCCCACTCACACTGCGGCCCCATTCGCTTTCGAGCCCCGCGCGCGTGCGCCGGTCGGCTCTGCGTGCGAGCGCGCCGCCCGGAGATTTCCATGTCCAAACGTATGCTTATCGATGCCAGCCACCCGGAAGAGACCCGGGTCGTCGTGCTGGACGGCCAGAAGGTCGAAGAGTTTGATTTCGAGGCAGCTTCCAAGCTGCCGCTCAAAGGCAACATCTATCTCGCCAAGGTGACGCGCGTGGAGCCTTCGCTCCAGGCGGCGTTCGTGGAATATGGCGGCAACCGGCAGGGCTTCCTCGCCTTCTCGGAAATCCATCCCGATTATTATCAAATCCCCGTCGCGGACCGTGAGGCACTGATCGCCGAGCAGCAGGCCGAAGCGCGCCGTCATGCCGAAGACGAATTCGAAGCAGTCGAGACCGGCACGCAGGTGATGTCGGAAGAGGAACTTGCCGCCACCGACGAAGCCGACATGGCTGCGCGGTCGGAAGGTGCCGACGCTCATCACGAAGAGGTTGCGGAGCACGACGACCACAACGGCGAAAACGGAGAAGACGACGATCATCCGACGCCGAGGGAAATCGAGTCCGGGTTCGATGTCGAGCAGTCCGAAGAACTGGCGCCGCACGACGAACACACGGTCGACGAGACGCCGCTCGAAGTGATCGCGGAAGAAGAAGCCGATCAGGGCGTGGTCGATCAGCAGACGGCCGCCGAATTCGATCTCAATCTGCCGAGGGTCAGCCTGGAAGCGGCGGCCGATGCGCTGTCGGGCGACGTGACCTTGATCGAGGAAGAATTTTCGCAAGGCGTGGTGGACGAACAGGGTGCTGCCGAAGCGCCGATGGTTCCCGAACATGCCGAGCAGACCGGGCACGAGCACGATCAGGAACAATCCGCGCAAGCCTTGCGCGGGCCCAAGCCTTCGCAGCGCTGGACGCGCCGCAGGCATTACAAAATTCAGGAAGTGATCAAGCGGCGCCAGGTCATTCTGGTGCAGGTGGTCAAGGAAGAACGCGGCAACAAGGGTGCGGCGCTGACCACCTATATGTCGCTTGCCGGACGTTATTGCGTGCTGATGCCCAACACGCCGCGCGGCGGCGGCATTTCGCGCAAGATCACCAATGCGGACGACCGTAAGCGTTTGAAGTCTGCCGCGGCGGCGCTCGAACTGCCGGAAGGCATGGGGCTGATCATCCGCACCGCGGGCGAGAACCGCACCAAGGTCGAGATCAAGCGCGACTACGAATATCTGCTTCGGATGTGGGACCAGATCCGCGAGACGACCTTGGAGTCGCACGCGCCATCCTGCGTTTACGAGGAAGGCGATCTGATCAAGCGGGCGATCCGCGATCTCTACAACAAGGATGTCGGCGAGATTCAAGTCGAGGGCGCGGAAGGATACCGCAACGCCAGAGACTTCATGGGCATGCTGCTGCCCAGCCACACCAAGAACGTGAAGCTCTACGAGGAGAGCGTGCCGCTGTTCCAGCGCTTCCATATCGAAGCGCAACTGGACGCGATGTTCACGCCCACCGTCACGCTGCGTTCGGGCGGATATATCGTCATCAACCAGACCGAAGCACTGGTTTCCATCGACGTGAACTCGGGCCGCGCGACGCGCGAGCATTCCATCGAGGAAACCGCCTACAAGACCAATCTCGAAGCGGCCGATGAAATCGCGCGCCAGTTGCGCTTGCGCGATCTTGCGGGCCTCATCGTCATCGACTTCATCGATATGGAAGACGGGCGCAACGACCGCGCCGTCGAGAAGCGGCTGCACAATGCGCTGCGCCATGATCGCGCGCGCATCCAGATCGGCAAGATCAGCCAGTTCGGTTTGCTGGAAATGTCGCGTCAGCGTTTGCGCGCGGGCGTGATCGCCGGATCGACGGTGCCCTGCCCTCATTGCGGCGGCCAAGGCATCGTGCGTTCGGTGGAATCCACCGCACTGCGTCTGTTGCGCGGACTGGAAGAAGAAGGTCAGAAGCAACGCGCATCTGCCATCACCGTGAAGGCGCCGAGCGATGTGGCGATCTACACGCTGAATCAGAAGCGCCGGGAACTGGCGCGTATCGAAGCCGAATACGGCATGATCGTGATGTTCGAGCCGAGCGAGGAAATCCACGCCGGTCATTTCGAGATCGACCGCACGGCGCAGAAGGCCCCCGAAGAGCGCAAGGTGATCGCGGTGAGCGAGATGCCGGCAGCGCCCGAGGTCGAGGACGATCCGGAAATCCTGGAAGAAGAAGCAGCGGAAACAGGCGAAGCTTCGGACGAGGAAGGCGCATCGTCCGGCGAACAGCATCGCGAAGACGGCGGACGCGGGCGCGGCAAGCGCAGACGCCGCCGTGGCGGACGTGGCCGTGGCAATCGCGAAGATCGTCCGGCATCGCAGGAAGCAGCTTCGCAGGGCTCTGCCGAAGTGGCGGGCGCTCCTGCCGGTGAGGAAGACGCGGGCGAAAGCGGCGACGAAGCCGGTTCGTCTGAAGACGCAAACGGACAGGCACACGCCGGAGGCCAACACGGCGATGGCGACGGACAGAAGCGCAGGCGTCGCAGACGCCGTGGCGGCCGTGGGCGCAATCGCGACAACCATGGGCAATCGGACGGCGCGGCGCCGCAAGGCGAAGGCGCAGTTTCCGAAGGCGCAAGCGTTGCCACGCCGAACACAGAATCCGAACCGATGTGGTCGTTTGCCGGCGAACAGAAGATCGAAGTGCGCGAACCCGTTCGGGAGCGCGCGCCGGAGCCGATGAAGGCTGTGCCTGTTGCGGCACCCGAGCCGGAGAAGATCGCAGAGGTCGCGCCGGCCGGACCGCCACGCAAGGGTTGGTGGCAGCGGACGTTTTCTTAAGTGAGATTGTGGGGGGCACTGCCCCCCTCCACCGCTGAAGCGGTCCCCCTCCCCCGCAAGCGGGGGAGGACTTCAAACGGTTGTGCTTTAACGTTCTCCCCCGCTTGCGGGGGAGGTGCCACGCGCGTTCAGCGCGTGCGGAGGGGGTAAGTCGCTATTGCTGCGGCTCGCTTTGATCCGGGGTCATTGTTTCGGCCGGTTGTTCTTCCGGTGGCGCTTCTTGGGGTTGTTCCTGCACCATTGGTGGGCCTGCTGCGGAGACTGAGCCGTCTGCGCCCATGCCGAGGCCGCTGGAGCCGGGGTCGTTCAATGCGGCGCATGAGCCCTTCTGACAGGCAATCGCATTGACGGTGCTGAACGGCGCAAGGCCCGTGGTGCGCAGGTCCGTGGTCTGGGTGAGTTCGTCGCCGCGCGCGGCGCGCAGCAGGACGTAGGCGATAGAGGCCGCGCCATTGGGGCCGCCCGAGCCGACGCCGGTGATGGCGGCGGCATCCGGTGCGCGGGCGGCGATCACCGGGGTGATGAAGGCCGAGGAGAGACCGGCGGCGCTGGATGCAGGTGCGCGTGCGAGTGTGACGCCGACGGCAGGCGTGGTGCGGCCTGCGCCGAACGAGCCGTTCATCGTCACGCCGCAGGCAACAGCTTGCCCCGTTTTGTCGATGGCGGTGAAGCCGGTGGCGCCGAGATCTTTCGGCAGAGCTTCGACCTGAAATTGTTCGAGCGTTTCGCGCGTGGCCTGACCGATGTCGAGGCTCGCCATCACATCGGTGAGCTTGCGCAGGAGCGTGACGGAAAATGCGCCCGATCCCAGATCGCCCGGCGGGATGTAAGCGGTGAGATCGCCCATCACGACGCTCTGCGCCGGTTCGCGCGTGGAAACGTAGGAAGCGTATTCATCGGCGGTGATGCCGCTGCCCTGTTGAATCGCGTAGTCGACCACCTTCTTGCCGATCGGGCCGCGATAGAAACCATCGGGGCCTTGCGTGCGGATGGCGGCGAGCGTGCCGGCGACATCGGTGTTGACGACGACCGTACCGGCGGGTTTCAGGTTGCCGTTGTCGTCGAGGAATTCGTACGCGAGGTTCGCATCGAGGCGCAGGATATCGAGGCTCGCATTGAGGCGCGTCTCCAGCGCATCGGAAATCGCAAAGCCGGAATTGGCGAGTTTTTCTGCAGGCGTGATCATGCGATCCCACGGCAATTTGCCGTAGGCGTGCTGCATGTCCCAAAAGCCTTTGACGTTGCCGGGCAGCGCATAGGGACCGCCGCCTTTCGAATCGCGCGTGAGGAAGCCGAAGGTCTCCACCGTGCCGTTCGCGCTGCGCACGATGCACAGGCCGCCGCCGCCCAGCCCCGCCGCCACCGGATAGGTGACCGACATCGCGAAATAGACAGTCGTCACCGCATCGACGGCGCTGCCGCCTTCGGCAAGGACAGCCGCGCCGGCTTTGACCGCCGCCGATTCGTCGCCCACCACATAGGCGCCCGCAGGCGGGATATTTCCCTGCGGCTGCTCACCTTCGAAAAGGCCTGAGAAGGATGAACACCCTGTAAGAAACAGGCCCCCCGCGACCGCAAGTACACGTCTCTGAATCATGTATCCTGACCGTTCCCCTGCGGTTCGTGGCTTTATTGACTTAGCCTGCACCGCCCCCCTAGTTTCAGCCCGACGCGAGGGGTCTTTGGTGCTGGTAGAGGAGAGTTCAAGCCTTGCCGTTTTGCAACCCTTCGCGGCGACGGCAACACCGTGGAAGTCTGCGCTTATTGAAGCGCGCAGTTACTATTTCCATTGCTGTTGCAACCGCGACATGCCTGGCCAGCGAATCCGTGCTGGCGCAGGGCATTGCCATCATACATGACGACGAGACGGAACTCACGCTGAAGGCGTACGAGGTGCCAATTTACAAGGCGGCGGGACTCGACCCCAATGCGCTGCGAATCTATCTGGTCAACGATCCTTCGATCAACGCATTTGCCGCAGAAGGACAAAACATTTTTGTAAATACCGGCATCTTCATGGAGCTGGACCGGCCCAATGAAGTGATCGGCATCCTTGCGCACGAAACCGGACATATTGCAGGCGGCCATCTTTCGCGCGGCACGGAGGCGATTTCGAAAGCCTCGATTCCGATGCTCGTTTCGATGGCGGCGGGAATCGTTGCCATGGTCGCGGGCGCGGGCGATCTGGGCATGGGATTGCTGATGCTGGGCCAGCAGGTGGCGCAGGCGCAATTCAACGCCTTCAGCCGCGCGCAGGAAGCCACCGCCGACCAGATGGGCCAGAAATATCTGCGCGCCACGCACCAGTCCGGTCAGGGCATGGTGGATGTGTTCGAGAGATTCGCCGACGAAGAAGCGATGAGCGCCTATCACATGGATGTGTGGGCGACGGACCATCCCTTGAGCCGCCAGCGTATCGCCTCGCTCGAACAGATTTCCAATTCCTCACCTTATCGTGACGTGAAAGACAGCCCGGAGTCGCAGCACGAATACGACATGATCAAGGCCAAGCTGATCGGCTTCACCGCGCCTGTCGACAGTGTGCTCAACAAATATCCGCCGTCCGATACGAGCAAGCCCGCACGCTATGCGCGCGCCATCGTTTACATGCGCAAGCCCGATCTGAAAAAGGCGCTGGAGGAAATCCAGACTCTGGTGAAGGAAGAACCGAACAATCCCTATTTCAATCAGGTGATGGGGCAGATCTTCGTCAACATGGCCAAGCCCGACATGGGCGTGGCGCCGTTGCAGCGCGCGGTCGATCTGTTGCCGCAGGGCACGGAAATGCGCGTCGAACTGGCTGCCGCACAATTGGCCACGGAACGCCCCGATCTTGCCCAACCCGCGATCGACAATCTGAAGACGGCGACCGCCATCAATGGCGATGACGTGTTCGCCTGGTACCAGATGGCGCAAGGCTACAGCCTGCTGAACAACGAGGCGATGGCCAATCTTTCGACGGCAGAACGCTATTACGCGGCGGGCGTTTATCCGCAGGCGGCGCGATTTGCGGCTTTGGCGCAACGCAAGCTAAAACAGGGCACGCCGGACTGGCAGCGCGCCAACGACATCATGGTGGTGGCTTCGTCCAACGCCAAACAGCAGCAGTAATAAGAACGAGACACAGAAAGAGTTTTTCCATGAGCAATGGCTGGAAATACGCGGCCGCGGGCGCGTTTGGGGGTGCGCTGATCGCATTGATCTTCATCCTGGGGCTGGGAGCGGCGGGCGTGCTTCCGATCCGGTTGTCCGAACATGCGCGCGACGAAGCGGTGCGCAGCTATATGCTGGCGCATCCCGAGATCCTGGCCGATGCGAGCACCGTGTTGCAGGCACGCCAGGACGAAGAGGAACGCAAGGCGCGCGAAGCGGCCATCGCCAAGGTGGGCATGAAGGCGTTCTTCGATCCCAAGATCGCTTATGTGTTCGGGCCGGCCAGCGCGAAAACCACACTGGTCGAATTCTTCGATTACAATTGTCCCTATTGCCGGGCATCGGTTCCGGCGATGAAGAAATTCTACGAGGCGCACAAGAAGGACACGCGCTTCGCCTTCGTCGAATTCCCCATCAAGGGCGAGAATTCCGAATTCGCCTCGCGCGCGGCGATTGCAGCGCGCAAACAGGGCGGCGACAAATATCTCGCCTTCCACTTCCTGATGATGGACGAGCACGAGATGGTGACGCCCGACGTGGTGTTCGCCGACGCGCGCAAGGTGGGGCTCGATCTGGGCAAGTTGAGCGCGGACATGAAAGATCCGGCGGTCGACAAGGCCATCAAGGCGGCGCATGCGCTGGCCGAGAAGACCGGCATCAACGCGACGCCGACGTTCATCCTGAACGGACGCGTGCGGCCGGGCGCGATCGACGACAAGATGCTGGCGCAGATGTTGGAGAGTTAGAGCTTAGCTCTTGCTCCAGTCTTCCCAGACAAGGCCTTCGATGCGCGAAAATTCGCGTGAGTTGGCCGTGACAAGCGTAGCGTTGTGACGCAATGCCTGTGCCGCGATCAGTAAGTCGTAAGAGCCGATGGGCTTGCCTGTCGCCGAAAGCGCATGACGGATTTCACCGGCAACCTGCGCATCGGCTTCATCGAATTCGATGACAGACACATCCCAGGATAGGAAATCACGGAGGCGATCCGCATTTCTTTGCCAGTGGCCGCTCTTTGCCACCCCATACCAAAGTTCGAAAAGGGCGATAGCGGGAAGGCAAACAGTCTCACCTTGTTTGCGCACACGATTAAAAGATGCGCGGACGGAGACCGGCGTGTCTTTAAGTATGGCAATGGCGGCGTTGGTATCGAGAAAATAAATCAATCGAAGGAAATCTCGTCATCGTCATCAGGCATGGGAGGCTGATCGCGTCCGTCTTCCATGAAGGGAACGTCCTTGTAGCGATCCAATGCAGCAAACCATTCTTCGGCATTTGCAAAGAGCGGTTCGAGGAGAATGCCGTTTTCCACGCGACGCACGCGCACGCGGTCTCCTGAAACGCGAAATTCGGCAGGCAGACGCACAGCCTGACTGCGGCCGTGCTTGAAGACCTTGGCAATGCCTGACTTGCCCATAGGAACACCGATGGTATCTACCAATGATAGATACCAAAAATACCCTGCTAAATCAACCCGGCCAGCGGGCTTGAGGGGTCGGCGTAGCGTTTCTTGGGCATTCTTCCGGCCAAGTAAGCCAGACGGCCTGCTTCCACCGCGTGTTTCATTGCGCGGGCCATGAGGATTGGATCTTTGGCTTCGGCGATGGCGGTGTTCATTAGAACCGCGTCGCAGCCTAGCTCCATTGCGATGGCGGCGTCTGAGGCGGTGCCGACGCCTGCATCCACGATCACGGGGACTTTGGCTTCTTCGATGATCATGCGGATGTTGACGGGATTTTGTACGCCCAGGCCCGAGCCGATGGGGGCGGCCAACGGCATGATTGCGCAGGCGCCCAACTCTTCCAGGCGTTTGGCCATTAGCGGATCGTCGCTGCAATAGACCATCACCTGGAAATCCTCCTTGATGAGGAGTTCGGTGGCGCGCAGCGTTTCGATCATGTTCGGATAGAGCGTTTTCTTGTCGCCCAGCACTTCCAGCTTCACCAACGACCAGCCGCCGGCTTCGCGTGCGAGGCGCAAGGTGCGCACGGCGTCTTCGCCGGTGAAGCAGCCTGCGGTGTTCGGCAGGTAGGTGTATTTTTTAGGATCGATGAAATCGATCAGCTTGGGTTGGCCCGGATCGGTGAGGTTTACGCGGCGGACCGCGACCGTCACCATCTCCGCGCCGCTTGCTTCGAGCGCGCGCGCGTTTTCTTCGTAGGTTTTGTATTTGCCGGTGCCGATGATGAGGCGCGACTTGTAGGTGCGCCCTGCGATGACCAGCGGTTTGTCCTGCCCCGCGCCTTCGCCGCCGCCGATGAATTGCACGATTTCCAACCTGTCGCCCTCGCCTACCATCACCTCTCCATAGAGCGAGCGGGGCACGATCTCCAGATTGCGTTCGACCGCGATCTTGGCTGGGTCGAGGCCGAGGGAGGCCAGCAGGTCCCGCACACTGACAATGGTGTCGATCCGGCGGGGTTCGCCGTTCAGGGTGATGTCGAATGCCATGAGGTTTCTCTTATGCGCCGGGGCCAGTATAAAGCCCGAATCGCCGATCTGTCGGGGTTCCCGTGGCCAAAAAAGCCCAATCCAAACAAGTGTCTCTACCCATATATGTGCTCAATGGCCCTACCCTCAACCTTCTGGGGGAGCGGGAACCGGAGATTTATGGCCGCACGACCTTGGCCGAGATTTCCAAGATGGTGGCCGCCCAGGCCAAGAGCCACGGGCTTTCGGTGGTGTTCCGCCAGAGCAACCATGAGGGCGAGCTGATCGACTGGGTGCAGGAGGCGCGCAAGAAAAGCTGCGGTGTGATCCTGAACGGTGCTGCGTTCACCCACACCTCCATCGCGCTGTACGATGCGCTGCGCGCGCTCGACAAGCCGCTGATCGAAGTGCACCTCTCCAATCCCGCCGCGCGGGAACCTTTCCGGCACCATTCCTATGTCAGCCGCGTTGCCAATGGCGTGATTTGCGGACTGGGCGCGCAAGGCTATGTCGTGGCGGTCGATGCGATTTCCAAACTCGTCAAAGGCTAATTCGAACATGAAAGAGATCAAGGTGCGTATCAGCCCGAAGAAGGAAGACGGCAGCACCGCCGATGCGGTGCGCGAGCTGGCCGGACTTCTGGACGAAACGGGTTTGACCGAGATCGAAGTGGAGCAGAACGGCGTGCGCCTGCGCGTTTCGCGCGCGGTGACGACGGTGGCCGGATATGCGGGCGTTGCAGCCGCCCCTGTTGCGGCACCTGCTGCTGCGCCGGAAGCACCGAAGGGGCCGCCTGCGGGAGCCGTGCCTTCGCCGATGGTGGGCACGGTTTATGTGGCGCCTGAACCCGGCAAGCCGCCCTTCGTGAAAGTGGGCGACACGGTGAAGGAAGGCGACACGCTTTTCATCGTGGAAGCGATGAAGACGATGAACCCGATCCTTGCGCCGCGTTCGGGAAGCATCAAGGAAGTTTGCGTCAGCGACGCGCAACCGGTCGAATACGGCCAGACGCTTCTCGTCATCGGCTGATGTTCGACAAGGTTCTCATCGCCAATCGCGGCGAAATCGCGCTGCGCATCAACCGCGCCTGCAAGGAGATGGGTATCTCCACGGTCGCGATCCACTCCACCGCCGATGCCGACGCGATGCATGTGCGGCTGGCCGACGAAAGCGTGTGCGTGGGGCCGGCGCCGGCGGCGCAATCCTATCTCAACATGCCGGCGATCATCGCTGCGTGCGAGATCACTGGCGCGGAAGCCATTCATCCGGGCTACGGCTTTCTTTCGGAAAATGCGCGCTTTGCGGAGATCGTGCAGGAGCACGGGCTTGTGTTCATCGGGCCGGAGCCCGCGCATATCCGCCTGATGGGCGACAAGATCGCGGCGAAGCAGGCGGTGAAGAGTTTGGGAATTCCCACCGTGCCCGGTTCCGACGGCGCGGTGACCGACGATGTGGAAGGCGCGCGAATTGCCGAGGAGATGGGATATCCCGTGCTCATCAAGGCGGCGGCGGGCGGCGGCGGGCGCGGGATGAAGGTCGCGCGCGACAAATCCGAACTCTCGATGGCGCTGAGCACGGCGCGCGCCGAAGCCAAGTCCGCCTTCGGCAACGATGCAGTCTATATGGAAAAATATCTGGAGAAGCCGCGGCACATCGAAGTGCAGGTTTTGGCGGACTCCACTGGCAAGGTCATTCATCTGGGCGAACGCGATTGTTCGCTGCAACGCCGTCACCAGAAGGTTTGGGAAGAAGCGCCCTCGCCTGCCCTCAATTCGGCGCAGCGCGAGGAGATCGGCGGCATTGTCACCTCGGCGCTGACCAAGCTTGGGTATCTGGGCGCGGGCACGATTGAGTTTCTTTATGAAGACGGGAAATTCTACTTCATCGAGATGAACACCCGTTTGCAGGTGGAGCATCCGGTCACAGAGGCGATCACCGGCTTCGACATCGTGCGCGAACAATTGCGCATCGCGACGGGTGCGCCGCTGGAGATCGAGCAGAGCGACATCGTTCTGTCGGGGCACGCCATCGAATGCCGCATCAATGCGGAGAACGCTTTCACCTTTGCGCCGTCGCCCGGAACGATCACGCAGTTTCATGCGCCGGGCGGATTGGGCGTGCGGTTCGATAGCGCGCTGTATGATGGTTACAAAATTCCGCCCTATTACGACAGCCTTGCGGGCAAGCTGATCGTGCATGGGCGCAATCGCAACGATTGTCTGATGCGGTTGCGGCGTGCGCTGGACGAATTGGTGGTGGGTGGGATCGAGACCACCATTCCGCTGTTCCAGAAGCTGGTGCGCGAGCCGGATATTTTGAACGGCGACTACAACATCCACTGGCTGGAACATTTCCTGGCGCGGCAGGGATCGTAAGGTTACTTGTCAATTGACAAGTGACACACGACAGCTTATCTTTCTTTCATGATCCGGTCCTTCAAGCATCGCGGATTGAAGGCGCTTTACGAAGGACGGACGGAACGACGCGTTGCCCCGGATCATGTCGATCGGTTGCGGGATATTCTCGCGGTCCTGGATCGCAGCCACGCACCCGATGACATGAACCTGCCCGGCTTCAGGCTTCATCCACTCAAGGGTAAGATGAAGGGGCATTGGGCGGTGTGGGTTTCGGCCAATTGGCGGCTTACCTTCCGTTTCGAGGACGGCCATGCAGTCGATATCGATTACATGGACTATCACTGAGGAGACGTCTCGATGACCATGCACAACCCTCCCCATCCGGGCGGTATCATCCGTCGGCAATGCTTGGAACCGCTGGAGCTTTCGGTAACGGAAGCAGCGGCGGGGTTGGGCATCACGCGTCAGGCGCTTTCCGATCTTCTCAACGAAAAGAGCGGGGTTTCGGTCGACATGGCATTGCGCCTTTCGAAAGCTTTCGGCTCCAGTCCCGAAATGTGGCTGGGCCTGCAAACGGCCTATGACCTGTGGCGCGCACGAAGCCTCAATCGCACGCTCAAGGTGACGCGCTTCAAGGCTGCGTGAAGAGCTGTCAGTTCTGCTGCGCGCTTTTCAGCTTCATTTCGGCCTGCGCCTGCAGGACCGGCTTTTCCGGCTTTTTCTTTTGCGCGGGCTTTTTCTTGGCGACGGGGGCGGGCTTTTCGGGCTTCACGTCGTAGAGGACTTGCACGTTCAGCATCGCGTTCATGGCGATGAGTTGCGGGCGGACCTTGTTGTAGTAGTCCGGGCTGCAGGTGGCGTGCGGGTGGTCGATGTCGAGCGTGCGGGTGGCTTTGACGCCGTTGTTGTCCACGTGCTCGTACGTGGCGGTGAGTTTCATCTCGTCGGCGGAGATTTCGTTCGATTTGGGAATCGAGGTGATGACCTGCGCATCGGGGAAATAGATCGTCGTCTCGTCCACCAGATGCAGCGAGCCGCAGACGTAATCGTCCTTGCGCGCGGGCAGCGATGCGGAGATCGCCAGCGGCAGCGAGAAGGGATGATCGCCGATGGAGAACGCGACTGCGCCGGGGCCCGGCAAGGGCGTGGCGTTGGTCAGCATGTAATGGGCGGCCATCACATAGGGATCGGTGAGCGTGCTGGGATCGCCCTTTTCGAGCGTGCCGTCGCTGGCGCCGGGAATGGTTTCGCGGATGTAGTTGGCTTCCATGCCGGGCAGCAGCGAGGCCATCAGCGCGCGCAACGCGATGCCGGATGCACCGGATGCGGTGACGAGCGTGGTGCCTTCGGCGTTTCCATCTTCATGGATGGTGATGGCGGTTTTGCTGGCGACCTGTTCGTTGGCAGCGGTCAGGCGCGGCGTGCGGCCGACAATGCCGGTGGCGGTTTGCAGCACGGGCTTGTCGGCATCGGTATCCGGCAACACGCCGAAGGGGGCGTAGCGCGCGGTGGAATCCATATAGAGATCGAATTCGGGCACATAGGTGATGACGTGATCGAAGAGATCGGGCGCGGCGACGGTGCCGAGCGAATAGCTTGAATCGGTGTTGATCAGGGCCGCCGTGCTGGTGATGCCTTTGGCGGCGAGCAGCGCTTCCAGCAGCACGACATGGTCTTTGCAATCGCCGTAACGGCTGTGAAGGATGTCGCCCGCGCTGTGCGGAACGAGGCCGCCTTTGCCCAGCACGATCGCCAGATATTTGATGTTGGTCGAAACCCAGTCGTAGAGGCGATGGGTCTGTTCGCGGCGGTCGGTGATGCCTTGCGTGATCGCTTCCGCCAGCGCCTTGACCTCGTCGTCCGGCACGGCCTTGTCGTGCGCGCCGTCTTCATAGGCTTTGGCGAGACCGGCGAAATTCTTGAACGAGCTGATTGTCAGGTGCGCTGCGTTATCGCGTTCGGCGACGCTGCCCGGTTCGGGGATGATCGACTCATCGTTGTTGAACGTCCACGTCCAGGTGGTTTCGTCGCCATCGGTTTTGGTTTCGCCCTGTTTCAGGCCCGTCATGTCGACATAGAGTGGGAGATCGGCGGTATCGCCTTTCACCGTGATGACGACATCGTGCGTGGGCACCAGCGAGCCGAACACCACATCGGTGTAGAACTGCCCTTTGAACCACGCTTCCTTCTGGCGGAAGGTTTTGACGATGGCGATCTCATCGCCCACTTCCACGTTCGGGAAGACGGCCATCTTCTCGCGGAAATCGGCGAAGCCTTTGGTGGCGGGGCCGGAGGTGACGAAGAACCCATCGCTCGGCACATCGATGCGCGTGCCATCGCGTTTCAAGGTGTAGGCTTCTTCGATATCGGCGTCCTGAAAGCCGGTCATGTAGGCGACGCCGGACTGGCGCAGCAGGTGCAGGCCCTGCTCGCTCAGGATGCGCACGCGTTCTTCGGTGCGCTTTTCATAGGTGCCATCGGAATCGATTTCGTAGTCGATGTGATCGCGGGTGATTTCGAACGGGGCCTGAATCGGCGCCACGCCTTGCGGGACCTGCGTATCGGGCGCCTGTGCGGACGCTGTGCCGATGGAAAGGGCACCAACAACCGCAATGCCTAGAGCGCCCGCCCGCATGATTCCCCCACAAGCAAATCGGTTGTGCCTTTGCACCATACCGGTCATTCGGCGGGGCGTCGTGCGACATTTTCATCGTTGTCAGTAGCAAAACCCCTGCAAGCATCGGGAACATCAGGGAAAACCAGAGTTCCCGCAGGGGCCCGCAGGTAAATAAGATTTCAGGTTGTTGCGCGATTGCACCGCAATCTGGTGCTCGCATTCGGAATCATACAGAGCGATGCTACGGTCGTTGTGTTGCTTTGGTGGAGTGGCGGGATGTTGGGGCTGGAAAGATACTCTCCGCAATTGTTGAGCGTGCTCAGGTTCATGGCGGGGCTGTTGTTCCTGGAGCATGGGACCGCGAAGCTGCTGCACATTCCGCATGTGGCCATGTTCGACAATCCGCTGGCGCCGATGCTGATGGCGGCGGGCATCATCGAATTGGTGGGCGGATTTCTGATCACCATCGGATTGTTCACGCGCATCGCCGCGTTCATCTGTTCCGGCGAAATGGCGGTGGCGTATTTCCAGTTTCACGTGCGGATGGGACGCTCGATCTTCCCGGTGCAGAACGAAGGCGATGCGGCGGTGTTGTTCTGCTTCGTGTTCCTGTTCCTGGTCGCGGCGGGTGCCGGGCCGTGGAGCGTGGATGCGATGCGGAAGAAGAATTAGTCCAAACGCCTCTGCAGAAATTCCAGCAACAACGCATTGAGCCGTTGCGGTTCGTCGTATTGCACCCAGTGGGTGGCGTTTTCGAACAGCACCAGTTCGCCCTGATCGCATAGCTTCACGCTGGCGCGCGCGAGGTCTGCTTCGCCGTAGCGGTCGCGCAGGCCCCACACCATCACGGTGGGAACGCGGATGCGGTAGTTGCTGGGGGGCAGCACCGTGCGCCGCCAGATGCCGCGATACCAGTTCAGGCCGCCGGTGAGCGCGCCGGGTTGCGACCAGGCTTCGCGATAATAAGCGAGTTCGGCTTCGCCGACGGTGCCGGGAACGGCGGTGTCGGTGACCGCATCGGTCAGGGCTTTGAAATTGCGGGCGCGCAACACGAATTCGGGCAACGCGGGAATCTGGAACAGGCGCACGTAATAGCTCTTGCGGCGCTGGCGCGGATCGTTGCGGAAGCCATCGACCCAGATGGCGGGATGGGCCGCGCTCATCGTGACAAGGCGGTTGACGTGTTGCGGGAAATTCTGCGCCACCCACCAGGCAACCGCCGCGCCCCAATCGTGGCCCACCAGCGCGAAATGTTCGTGGCCGTAATGGCCTGCGAGCGCCACCACGTCGGCCGCCAGATTGTCGATGTCGTAGGCGGCGATGCCTTTGGGCTTCTCGCTGAGATTGTAGCCGCGCTGGTCGGGCACCACGACGTGGTAGCCGGCCCGCGCAAGCGGCAGAATCTGTTCGCGCCAGCAGAACCAGAATTCGGGAAAGCCGTGCAGCAAGATGACGAGCGGATCGCCGTCCCTGCCCGCTTCGACGACGTGAAGGTTCACGCCGTTCACGTCCACGCGCGAAAAGCGCAAGCTGGAAAAATCGATCATCAAATGCCCCGGCAATATGGGCCATCCTAGCGGTACATGACGGTTCCGTCACGCTTTGCGCTTTGCGCGGCGCGGTGGGATGGTTGGGAGATGCACGGACAGCCCATTCTCACGCCTGCGCTTGTCTTGCGCGCTTACGCCCAAGGGATTTTCCCGATGGCGGAGCGGCGCGGCGATGACGAACTATTCTGGGTGTCGCCGGAGATGCGCGGAATCATTCCGCTGGAGGGATTTCATGTGGCCAAGCGGCTGGCGCGCACCGTGCGCAGCGACCGCTTTGTGGTGACGGCGGATGCGGCATTCGCCGAGGTGATGAAAGCTTGTGCGGAGCCGCAGCCGGACCGGGCCGAAAGCTGGATCAATGACGAGATCGTGCGGCTGTACACGGCGCTGCATGCGGCGGGACATGCGCATTCCATCGAATGCTGGCGCGACGGCAAACTTGTCGGCGGGCTTTATGGGGTGAAGCTGGGGGCTGCGTTCTTCGGCGAGAGCATGTTTTCGCGGGCGCGCGATGCGAGCAAGGTGGCGCTGGTGCATCTGGTGGCACGGTTGAAGCGCGGCGGATTCGGGTTGCTCGATACGCAATTTCTGACCGCGCATCTTTCGCAGTTCGGCGCGGTCGAAATTCCGCGCGACGACTATCACGTGCTCTTGGCGCGTGCGATTGCGCTGGAGGCGGAGTTTTATTGGCCCGCGTCGGCGGGGAGTTCGGGCATCGCCTCGTCCGCGCCGGCATTTGGCGAGACGGGTTTGGCTTCGGTCTTGGCGGGCGAAACGCTGGCCACCACGCCGGGTTCGTTGGTCCTGCAGTGGATCACCCAGACGTCGTAGAGCGGATGCTCCATGCCGTTGATCGACGGCGTTGACGCGAACATCCAGCCGGAGAAGACCTTTCTCGGCTTTTCATCCGGGCGCTTGTCGGTGACTTCGAGGAACGCGGTGGTTTCCGGCGGTTCGGTGGGCGGCGTCGAATAGCAGGTGCGCGCGGTAATGGTGAGAGTCGCAAACGCCACCGGCTTGCCCATGGGCGCGACGATGTCCGTCGCGCGGCCGGTCATCTTGTCGAGGCCGCGCAGTTCGACGGCGACGGGTTTGGCTTGCGAGAGTTTGGCGGCCTGCACCACCGCCTGTTGATCGGGCGGCAGATCGGGTTCGGTCTTGGCGTCCGGCGTGGCGGCGGGCGGCGTCTTCTGTTGCGGCGCTGGCGTTGCCGGTTTGGGCGCGGGTTGCGCGGAGGCAAGGGCGGCCATGCCGAACGCAGCGGCTGGAAGCAGGCCGATAAGAAGACGATTCACGGAGCGCTCGGGGCCGGGGCTGGCTGTTGCGGCGGCGTGGTCGGCTTCGATGAGCTGCTGCCGCTGCTGTTGATGTAACGCCCAACGAGGCCCATCAGGTCCACCGCACCCTGTGTATCGTTCAACTCGGCGCCATCGGCGAGCATCGTGTCGCTGCCGCCGGGCGAGATGGAGATGTACGAGCTGCCCAGGATGCCGGACGAGGTGATCTTGGCCGATGAGTCGTCGGGGATCTGGATGTCCTTGCGCACGGTGAGATTGGCGATCGCCATGTAGCTCTTGGTATCGAGCGTGAGCGAGGAGACGGAGCCCACCTTGATGCCGTGCACCTTCACATCGGTGCCGACGCTCACGCCATCGACGGCGGCGAAGCGCGCCTTGATGGTGTAGCCCGAGACGCTGCCCTGGCTGGTGGCGGTGTAGGTGAAATAGAGGAACACCGCGGCCACAATCACGACCACGGCGCCGATCAATGTTTCGACGGTATTGTTCTGCATCGCTTTATTCTGGCTTCCAGGCTTCGTAATCGCCCGTTGCGTGCGGACGGCGTCCGCTCTTTGCCAGACTGCCTTGCGGGCGATAGGCGTCGGGCGTGCCCGTCAAGTTGGGCAGGTGTTCTTTTTCCCAGGACTTTTCCGGGAACGGTGCAACCGTCGGCGGATCCTGGAAGGTGTGATGCAGCCAGCCATGCCAATCCGGCGGCACGCGGCTGGCTTCGACGGTGCCGTTGTAGAGCACCCAGCGGCGACGTGCGTCTGCGGTTTGATAATAGCGGTTGCCGTATTTGTCCGAGCCGACGAACTTGCCCCGACGCCAGGTTGTCCAGAGCGTGCCGAGCGTGGCGCCGCGCCACCAGACGAAGATCATGCGAAGCAAGGACATGCACCAAAACGGGAATGCGGATTCGGCGGCGACTATAGGTGTGCTGCGGGGCGCGCGCAAAGCGGTTCCGTCGGTGTTCGCTGTCGCAGATTCTGTATTCCGGTTCCCCCGTCCGGCCCGCCAGGTTATGCACAGCCACCCCGAAAAAAATAATTCTTTCGACGGCCCTCCCCCGCTTGACTGGGCCGTTTTAAAGCCATTTTCGCACCTTCACAGAAACACCACATCTTGGGGGTAAGATTTGGTTAACTACTTACCGCTTGCGTCCGCGAAAAGACCGTGGCCATACTTTGCGCCTGTCGCTTTTTGCGGCCCAAAATCTGGCGAAGCCAACTAGCCCTAGCCCCAAGCAGAACCGAGGATCACCCGGTTCCGGGGGAAGGGATAGCTTTGTCTAAACGGGTCTCAAGGGGTGGGCGGAAGGGCCAATTTTCAGCTTTTCGGGGGTTACCATGCGTATCCGGCGTCAATTCACGGTCGACGATCTTTCGCCCTACCAGGGCGTGGCGTTCCGCAACGCTTCCAGCGAGATACGAAACCCCGACGGCTCCATTGTTTTCCAGCAGACCGACATCGAGGTTCCCGAGGCGTGGAGCCAGGTGGCCTGTGACGTGCTGGCCCAGAAGTATTTCCGCAAGGCGGGCATCCCCACCGCGCTGAAAGCCGTGGAAGAAGACGGCGTGCCGGAATGGCTGTGGCGCAAGGAAGCCGCGAGCGATGAAACCGCCGGCGAACGTTCGGCCAAGCAGGTGTTCGACCGCATGGCGGGCACCTGGACCTATTGGGGCTGGAAGGGCGGCTATTTCGACACCGAAGCCGATGCGCGCGCCTTCTATGACGAAATGTGCCACATGCTGGCGACGCAGAAGTCGGCGCCGAATTCTCCGCAGTGGTTCAACACCGGCCTGCACTGGGCCTATGGCATCGACGGCCCGAGCCAGGGACATTTCTATGTCGATCACGTCAGCGGCAAGCTGACGAAATCGGCATCCGCTTACGAACATCCGCAGCCGCATGCCTGCTTCATCCAGAGCGTGCAGGACGATCTCGTCAACGAAGGCGGGATCATGGATTTGTGGACGCGCGAGGCGCGGCTTTTCAAATATGGTTCGGGCACGGGCACGAACTTCTCCAAGCTGCGCGGCGAGAAGGAAAAGCTTTCGGGCGGCGGCAAATCTTCCGGCCTGATGAGCTTCCTGAAGATCGGCGACCGGGCTGCTGGCGCGATCAAATCGGGCGGCACGACGCGGCGCGCGGCCAAAATGGTGATCGTGGATGTGGATCATCCCGATATCGAAGATTTCATCGAATGGAAGGTGATCGAAGAACAGAAGGTCGCCGCGATGGTGGCCGGTTCGAAACTTGCCGAACGCCATTTGAAGGCCGTTCTGAAGGCCTGCGTGAATTGCGAAGGTTCGAACGACGATTGCTTCGATCCGAAGAAGAATCCGGCGCTGCGCCGCGAGATCAAAGCCGCGCGCAAGTCGATGATCCCGGACAATTACATCGAACGCGTGATCTCGTTTGCGAAGCAAGGTTACAAGGACATCGACTTCCGCACCTATGACACCGATTGGGATTCGGAAGCCTATATGTCGGTTTCCGGTCAGAACTCGAACAATTCGGTGCGCGTGACCGATGAGTTCCTGCAGGCCGTGGCCGATGACGGCGAATGGAATCTGACGGCGCGCCGCGACGGGCGCATCGTGAAGACGGTGAAGGCGCGCGATCTGTGGGAGAAGATTTCCTACGCGGCGTGGGCTTGCGCCGATCCGGGCATCCAGTTCCACACCACGGTCAACGATTGGCACACCTGCCCTGCCGGCGGCGAAATCCGCGGCTCGAACCCGTGCTCGGAATACATGTTCCTGGACGACACGGCGTGCAACCTGGCCTCGCTGAACCTGATGCAGTTCCGCCGTGCGGACGGCACGTTCGACGTGGAAGCGTTCGAACATGCCACGCGTTTGTGGACCATCGTGCTCGAAGTCTCGGTGCTGATGGCGCAATTCCCCAGCCGCGAGATCGCGCAGCTTTCCTATGACTACCGCACGCTGGGTCTCGGCTTTGCGAACATCGGTGGTCTGCTGATGTCGGCCGGTATTTCCTATGACAGCCGCGAAGGCCGCGCGATTGCGGGCGCGATCTCGGCGGTGATGACGGGCATTTCGTATCGCACGTCGGCGGAAATGGCAGCGGAACTGGGGCCATTCCCGGAATATGCGGCGAACCGCGATCACATGCTGCGCGTGATCCGCAACCATGGCCGCGCCGCGCATGGCGAGAAGACGGGTTACGAGAAGCTTTCCATCCTGCCGGTTCCGCTGGATGTGGATGCGATCAACCAGATCGATCTGGCGCAGGCCGCTGGCCGGGCATGGGACGAAGCGCTGGAGCTTGGCGGCCAACACGGCTTCCGCAATGCGCAGGCGACCGTGATCGCACCGACGGGCACGATCGGCCTCGTCATGGATTGCGACACGACCGGCGTTGAGCCCGACTTCGCGCTGGTGAAGTTCAAGACTCTGGCGGGTGGCGGTTACTTCAAGATCATCAACCGCTGCGTGCCGGAAGCGCTGCGCAACCTCGGCTACAATCAGACGCAGATCGACGACATCGTGGCCTATGCGGTTGGCCATGCGACGCTTGAAACGCTGCCGTCGGGGCTGACCCATGACGCGCTGCGCGCCAAGGGACTGACCGAGGAGCAGATCAACAAGATCGAAGCCTCGCTGGAATCGGCGTTCGACATTCGCTTCGTGTTCAACAAGTGGACCTTGGGCGAAGAGTTCTGCACCCAGGTGCTGGGGCTCGATGCCGAGGCGCTGGACGCGCCGGATTTCGACCTGCTGCGCGCCATCGGCTTCTCGAAGGCCGATATCGATGCGGCGAACCTGCATGTTTGCGGTGCGATGACGCTCGAAGGCGCACCGCATCTGAAGCAGGAAGATCTGCCGGTGTTCGATTGCGCCAATCCGTGCGGGCGCATCGGCAAGCGCGCGCTTTCGGTGGCAAGCCACATCCACATGATGGCGGCGGTGCAGCCGTTCATCTCGGGCGCGATCTCCAAGACGATCAACATGCCGGGTTCGGCTGGCGTCAAGGAATGCGGCGAGAGCTACATGCTGTCGTGGAAACTGGCGCTGAAGGCCAATGCGCTGTATCGCGACGGCTCCAAGCTTTCGCAGCCGCTCGCTTCTTCCGTCTTCGCGTTCGACGACGACGAAGACGAGATGGAAGACCTGATGGCCGCGCCCGCCGCGACCCGCGCGACGGTGGTTTCCGAACGCATCGTGGAGAAGATCGTCGAGCGCGTGGTGCATGAGCGCGAGCGGGAACGCGAACGCCTGCCGCAACGCCGCAAGGGCTATACGCAGAAGGCCATCGTGGGCGGGCACAAGGTTTACCTGCGCACCGGCGAATATGAAGACGGACGCCCCGGCGAAATCTTCATCGACATGCACAAGGAAGGCGCGGCCTTCCGCAGTCTGATGAACAATTTCGCCATCGCGATCTCCATCGGCCTGCAATATGGCGTGCCGCTGGAAGAATTCGTGGAAGCCTTCACCTTCACCCGCTTCGAACCGGCGGGCCTCGTCATCGGCAACGACTCGATCAAGAACGCGACCAGCCTTCTGGATTACGTCTTCCGGGAACTGGCGGTTTCCTATCTCGGCCGCACCGACCTTGCCCATGTGCAGCCGCATGACGACGAAGATCTGGGTGGCGGCGAGCGCGAAGGCGGCAATGGACGCGAAGTGGCGTTCACGAAGGTGGCCTCGACCGGCTATCTGCGCGGCAACGTCAAGCAGCTTTCCATCGTGCGCGGCAACACCGCGGTCGCCATGGCGTTTGCGCACGATCACGACGCGCATGAACACGATCATGTTCACGCCGACGTGGAAGTGGAGGTCTATGACGACTCGCCGGTGAACGAGACGATGCTGGAATTGCGCGAAGCCGTGCTGGAAGCGGCGGGCGCGACCGAAAATCCGGTGGGCGAACTTGTCGAAGCACTGGGCAGCCGTATTGCCCAGCGCGCCGATAGCGCCGCCGCCAAATCCGGCAAGGTGCGCGAACTGCAAGCCAAGCGCGCCGCCGAAGCCCGTATGAAGGGTTTCGAGGGCGATGCTTGCGGGCAGTGCGGGAACTTCACGCTGGTGCGCAACGGCACCTGCATGAAGTGCAACACCTGCGGTGGTACGAGCGGCTGCTCCTGATCGCCGACTGATTGGAACTGACGGGGACGGGCATACGTTGAAAGACGTATGCCCGTTCTCGATTCCGAGGCCCTGATCGTGGTGCATTACAACGAGAACGCCCGCGAACTCAGCGCGACGTTCCGGCCCAAGGCGCGGACTTACGTTTATCGGGATGTTCCGCGCGAGGTGTATGACGCGCTGCTGGCGGCGGAGTCGCGTGGCGCGTTTTTCAATGCGCATATCCGCGATCATTACGCGTTTCGCGAAGTCCGGCGTTAAACCCTCGTTCACCAACGCCCGTTTCGGGGCGGGTTTCCCGCGTGGAACGAGACACATCTCCATTTTGAGACAAATCGCCCGTTAAGGGTGTTTGCGCGCACGCATCGCGGGATATGCGCATGCGAACGGGGGCATTTCGGGGCCGAATTTAACCTTGGAAAGGCAGGCACGGTGCTTGCAACACAGGGTTTGACGTTTCGCGGTGGAACAGAGTTTCGTGCTGAATGTGATCGCATTGCTGATGATGCTGAGTGGGCCCGCAGCCCATGCGGCCACGCTTGCGCCCGATCCGCACGCCGTGGCGAGCATCAAGGCGGGCAAGCGCGATTGCGTCGCCTGCGACCTGCGCGGGGCGGACCTGACCAATCAGTGCGTGAAGACGGGCGATCTGTCGGGCGCCAAGTTCGACGATGCCAAGCTTGTGCTGATGTGCATGTCGTATGCGAATTTCTCGGGCGCCTCGTTCCGCAATGCGGATCTGGCGGGCGCGAACCTGGCGCATGCCAGGCTCGATGGCGCGGATTTTTCGGGCGCCAATCTTTCGATCACCAGTTTCAAGGGCACGGACCTGCGCGCCGCCAAAGGGCTGACGCAGGCGCAGCTCAATCAGGCTTGCAGCGACAAGGACACGAAGCTTCCAAAAGGAATGACACCCAAAATCTGTTCGTAACGAATCTCCGACTGGCGAGTGACACCGCCAATTCCCCTGGCCCCGCGCTCTCTCTCACCGCGGGGCCATTTTTTTGCTTAGCGCCGAGTTATTGCCGGAAGTTGCAGACCCTCTCAATCTTTTTGGTTTCTATGTGAAACCAAATGTGGATGACCTCGCAGCCGCCACCGTAAATCCTGGGAAGCTCTTTCATGGTAACAACGTGTATCTGATGCCGCTCGGGATATGACGAAACCAGCGCACCCACGACAACCTGCTCTCCGTTCACCGTCTCTCCCGCGTAGTAGCGGTCGTACTGATCGAGAGATCCAGATTGATTGGCAGGACTGTTTGAGGGATCGGTGAAGCCGCCCTCCGCAAACAGTGCCTGAACCTGTGTCTCTATTTGTGCGATAAGTGCCTCGTCCGGTGCCCAACCGGCCACAGCCTCGGCGGCAGCCGCAGCGCCGCAAACAAACATACTCAGCGCAATTGCAAATGCTGAGTGAACCAACCTCGCCTTCATCATGCGCCCCCGTCGCGAAAATTTCTATTCGGCTGCTGCAGCTACTGGAATTGGTACAGGCTCTTTCCATCGCAATACCGGCTTTCTGGCCGCCAGAGTTTCGTCGAGGCGGCGGCGCGGGGCCAGTCTGGGGGCACCTTCGAAGCGGGTGCGGTTGCCGGACTTCGCCTCTAACGCCAGCGTGCGCAGGACGTGGATGAAGCGGTCGAGGCTTTCTTTCGATTCCGATTCCGTGGGTTCGATCAGCATTGCGCCGTGGACGACGAGCGGGAAATACATCGTCATCGGGTGGTAGCCTTCGTCGATCATCGCTTTGGCGAAATCGAGCGTGGTGACGCCGGTGCCTTCGAGGAACGTGTCGTCGAACAGGGCTTCGTGCATGCACGGGCCCTCGCCGAACGGGGCGCTCATCACATCCTTCAGTGAGGCGAGGATGTAGTTGGCGGAGAGCACCGCGTCTTCGGAAGCCTGGCGGATGCCGTCTGCGCCGTGGCTCAACATGTAAGCCAGCGCGCGGACGAACATGCCCATCTGGCCGTGGAAGGCGCACATGCGGCCGAAGGGTTTCTTGTCGGCCTTCAGGTCTTCGCGGTGTTCGAGATAGTGGAAGCCGTTTTCATCGTGCGTGAGCAGCGGCAGCGGCGCGAAGGGCGCGAGCGCCTTGGAGAACACCACCGGGCCTGCACCGGGGCCGCCGCCGCCATGGGGCGTGGAGAACGTCTTGTGCAGGTTGATGTGCATGGCATCGACGCCGAGATCGCCGGGGCGGACGCGGCCTGCGATGGCGTTGAAATTGGCGCCGTCGCAATAGAAATAGGCGCCCGCGGCGTGGACGGCGTTGGCCATTTCCAGGATGCGCGGCTCGAACAATCCGCAGGTGTTGGGATTGGTGAGCATGATCGCGGCCACATCCGGGCCGAGCTTGGCTTCGAGTGCGTCGGCATCGACATGGCCGTCGGCTGTGGCGGGGACTTCGTCGACAACGAAGCCAGCGAGTGCGGCGGTTGCCGGGTTGGTGCCGTGCGCGGATTCCGGCACGAGAATGCGCTTGCGGGTTTCGCCGCGCGCTTCGATGGCGGCGCGGATCGCGAGCAGGCCGCAGAGTTCGCCGTGTGCGCCCGCTTTGGGCGACATCGCGACGGTGTGCATGCCGGTGAGCGTGGTGAGCCAGCGCATCAGTTCGGAGATCAGGGCGAGTGTGCCCTGCACGGTTTGTTGCGGCTGCAAGGGATGGGCGTCGGCGAAACCGGGGAGACGCGCCATCTTTTCGTTGAGGCGCGGGTTGTGTTTCATCGTGCAGGAGCCGAGCGGATAGAGGCCGCTGTCGATGGCGTAGTTCATGCGCGACAGACGCACATAATGGCGCACGACTTCGGGTTCGGAGAGGCCGGGCAAGCCGATGGGGCCTTTGCGGCGCTGGCCGCCGAGACGCGTGTCAGAGATTTGCGTCTGCGGAATGTCGACGCCGGTCATGCCGGGGCGGCCGAGTTCGAAGATCAGGCCTTCTTCGTGGTCGAGGCCACGGTCGCCGGAAATGGTCGGCAGGTCGGTAGAGTGCGCGCTGCCCGGTGCGGTGGGACGGCCCTGGTTGTTTAGCATCACAGAACTCCCGCGAGTGCATCGGCAAATGCCGTGCAATCGTCTTCGGAGGTGGTTTCGGTGGCGGCGACGATGAGAAGGTTCGCGGCCTGCGGATCGTTGGGCATCAGGCGCGCGGCGGGCACGCCGGCGATGATGTTTTCTTCTTCGACCAGTTGATTGACCACATCGGTTGCGGGTTTGGGCAAACGGATGGTGAATTCGTTGAAGAAGGACGGCGTGACGAGTTCGACGCCGGGTATTTTGATCAGGCGGTCTGCGAGCGACGAGGCCGTTGCGTGGTTGAGGCGCGCGAGGCGGGTTAGGCCTTCTTCACCCAACAGCGACAGATGGATTGTGAAGGCGAGACAGCAGAGGCCCGAATTGGTGCAGATGTTGCTGGTCGCTTTTTCGCGGCGGATGTGTTGTTCGCGGGTGGAGAGCGTGAGCACATAGCCACGGCGGCCTTCGGCATCCACCGTTTCGCCGGAGAGGCGGCCGGGCATCTGGCGCAGGAATTTCTCGCGAGTGGCGAAGAGGCCGACGTAAGGACCGCCGAAATTGAGACCGTTGCCGATGGATTGGCCTTCGGCTGCCACAATATCCGCGCCTTGTGCGCCGGGTGGTTCGATGAGGCCGAGGGAAACGATTTCGGTGCAAACGGCGATGAGGAGCGCGCCTTTGGCGTGTGCGGCGTCTGCAATGGGGCGCAGGTTGCGGATCAGGCCGAACACATCGGGGCTTTGGACGACGACGCAGGCGGTTTGATCGTCGATCATCGCGGCGATGTCTTCTGCGGCGCCGGGTGTTACGGGCGCGCGAACAACCTGACCTTGCAAGGCGGCGACGGTTTCGATGGTTTCGGCGTAGTGCGGGTGCACGCCGCCGGAGAGGATGGCTTTCGGGCGGCGCGTGACGCGCTGGGCCATCAACACGGCTTCGGCGGCGGCGGTGGAACCGTCATACATCGAGGCGTTGGCGACTTCCATGCCGGTGAGGAGCGCCACCTGCGTCTGGAATTCGTAGAGATATTGCAAGGTGCCTTGCGCGATTTCGGGCTGGTACGGCGTGTAGGACGTCAGGAATTCCGAACGCTGGATCAAATGATCGACGGCGGCGGGGACATGGTGGCGGTATGCGCCTGCGCCGCAGAAGAATGGGACGGAACCGGCGGCTGTGCTTTGCGCGGAGAGGCGCGAGAGCGCGCGTTCGACGGCGAGTTCGCCTTTGGTATCCGGCAGATCGAATTTGGCGCGGGAAACGATGGCTTCTTTCGGCACGTCGCGGAACAGCGCGTCGATGTTGGGCGCGCCGATTTTCGCCAGCATCGCTGCGCGATCCTGTGCTGTAAGTGGGTGATAGCGCATCTCTATACCTCCACTGTCATGGCCCGCGAATGCGGGCCACCCAGGTGACGTTTGGTTGATGTTGAAGAATGGGTCATCGTTTCATTCTGCTCGTGCGTGCCGCTTTCAACTGGGTGGCCCGCATTCGCGGGCCATGACAGTGAGTGTTAGAGGCCCTTCACGAACTCCTCATATTGCTGTTGTGTCATCAGTTTGGAGAACTCGTTCTTGTCCGCGATCTTCAGTTTGAAAAACCAGCCCTCGCCTTCCGGATCGGCGTTGACCTTTGCGGGGTCGGCTGCGAGCACGGCGTTGCCCTCGGTCACTTCGCCGCCGATGGGGGCGTAGACTTCGCTGGCCGCTTTCACGCTTTCGACGACGGCGGCTTCACCGCCTGCGCCGAGTTTGCGCCCCTGTTCGGGGACTTCGACGAACACCACGTCGCCCAATTGTTCGGCGGCGTATTTGGTGATGCCGACGGTTGCCTCTTCGCCATCGAGGCGGACCCATTCGTGTTGGTCGGTGAAACGGACTTCGCTCATTGGACTGATCCCCTCTTGTAGCGATGCGGCACGAACGGCATCGAAACGACGCGTGCCGGGTTTGGTTTGCCGCGCACCATCAGATCGAGTTCGGTGCCGATGGCGGCGTATTTTGTTTCGACATAGCCCATGGCCAAGGGCGCGTTCAGCGTGGGGCCGAAGCCGCCGCTGGTGATGCGCCCGATGATGCGGCCGGATTTGTCGGCGATTTCGGTGCCTTCGCGGGCGGGCGCGCGGCCATCCGGGCAGATGCCGACGCGCAAACGGATCGCGCCGTTGGTTAGTTCATCGACGATCTTTTCGGCGTCGGGGAAATTCTTTTCTTCCTTGCGGCGCTTGCCGAGCGCGAAGGTGAGACCGGCTTCGACGGGATTGGTGGTTTCGTCGATGTCGTGGCCATAGAGGCAGAGGCCTGCTTCGAGACGCAGGGAGTCACGCGCGCCGAGGCCGACGGGCAGCACTTCGGGTTCTGCGAGGAGTGTGCGCGCGAGTTTTTCGGCGTTCGCGTTTGGCACCGAGATTTCATAACCGTCTTCGCCGGTGTAGCCGGAGCGGGAGACGGAGATTTCCATGCCGTCGAACGTCGTCTTCGTCGATGTCATGAACGACAGCGATTTGGCATCCGGGCAATGACGGGCCATTGCGGCTTCTGCGGCGGGGCCTTGCAGGGCGAGCAGCGCGCGGTCGTCGGCGAGAATGTATTTCACATCGGCGGGAAGACGCGCGCGGATGAAATCGTCGTCGCCATCCTTGCAGGCGGCGTTGACGACGATGGCGAGTTTGCCGTCATCCGGCAGACGCGTGACCATCAGGTCGTCCACGATGCCGCCATTGGCGTTGAGCAGCAGCGTGTAGCGGATGCGGCTGACGCCGAGGTTCTGGAAATCGCCGGGGGTGAAGGTTTCGAGCGCGGCGGCGGTGACCTTGTGGCTGGGGCCGATGAGAAGGCGCTGGCCCATATGCGAGACGTCGAACAGGCCCGCCTTCTCGCGCGTGTGCAGATGTTCTTTGAGGATGCCTGCGGGATATTGCACGGGCATCTCGTAGCCCGCGAACGGGACCATCTTGCCGCCAAGCTCCAGATGCAGCGCGTGGAGCGGGGTCTTTTTCAGATTTGTCGTTTGGTCTGTCATCACGGTCCGGCTGAGGTTGAATGGCGCGCAGTCCGGCGAACCGGAACACACACCCCTCTGTCATCGGACCTGAGAGATTTCCCCCTCGCCAAAATCGGATTGGCTTGGGATTACCCCTTCGGTGAGAGCGGCACAGCCGCCCTGCTTTCCAGAATTTCGAATCCTTGCGCGGTCCTTTTGCCTGAGAGTTTCCGGGGCGGTTGCTCCTTCGGCGCCTGATCGAACAGGTCTCTCCCGCGCGGGAGATCGATGGCCACCCGGCTGCGCCTCACGGCGGGACCGGACGTTGCGGTGCATCATAAGTGGGGGCCCTAACGAGTCAACGCAAGGACCGGTTTTGCTCACATCCTTGCTGGAACTTCGATGCCCAAAAGGGCCAAAACTTTTATCAAAGTGTCCAAAGTGACCTGGCAAAGGCCCAATCTGGCCGCCCGGAGTTCCGCATCCGATTCGGAGAGGATGTGGTGTTCCGTATAGAAGCGGCTGAAATCCTGGGCGAGCGTGAAGGCGTAGTCGCAGAGGATGTTTGGCGCGCGCTTGGCTTCCGCCACCTGCATGGCATCGGGGAGCGAGAGAAGGCGCAGGGCGAGTGTGCGTTCTTCCGGCGAGCGCACGACCGGCAGGCCCGATGTGTGCCTCTCGCCTTCCGCGCGGCGCAGAATCGATTGGATGCGCACGGCTGCGTATTGCAAGTAAGGACCGGTCTTGCCTTCGAAGCGCGAGAAGCGGGCGAGATCGAAGATGTAATCGGTCTGCCGGTGATTGGAGAGATCGGCGAATTTGATCGTGGCGATGCCGACTTTGCGGGCGATGTCGGCGCGTTCGTCTTCGGAATAATCGGCGCCGAGGCCCTGTTCGGCGAGGCGCTTCTGCGCTTCTTCCGTCGCCATGTTGATGAGGTCGTAGAGTTTCATCACGCCGCCGGCACGGGTTTTGAACGGTTTGCCGTCGGGGCCGTTCATCGTGCCGAAACCGGCGTGTTCGAGTTCGGCCTTGCCGCTGAGGCCCGCCTTGTTCGCGGCGCGGAACACCTGTTCGAAATGCAGGTGCTGGCGCTGATCCACGACATAGAGAACGAGATCGGGGTTCTGTTCCTTCACGCGGTCGATGATGGTCGCAAGGTCAGTGGTGCCGTAGAGCACCGCGCCATCCGATTTCACCAGGATGAGCGGCGGCATTTCTTTCTTGTCGGTGTCGAGCGCCACCGGAATGACGAGCGCGCCTTCGCTTTCGCTTGCGATGTGGCGGGCTTTGAGATCTTCGATCATCGGGGCAATCAGCGGATCGACGCTAGCCTCGCCTTTCCAGAGATCGAAGTGGACGCCGAGGCTGTCCCATTCGCGTTCGAGGCCGACGCGGCTGACGTCGAAGAAATGATTCCACAGCGCGCGATAACCGGGGCGGCCGCTTTGCAAATCCGCGGTCGCCTTGCGCGCTTCTTCGAGGCGGGCGGGATCGGCTTTGCAGGCGGCGGAGGCGGCGGGATAAATCTCTTCCAGATCGTCCATCGTCACCGGGGATTGCTCCGGGTACGGACCTTTGAAGGCGGCATCGAAATAGATCGGCGCGATGGCGCGATGTTCGATCTCGCTGATGAGCTGGCCCATCTGCAGGCCCCAATCGCCCAGATGCACATCGCTTGTCACCTGCCAGCCATTGGCGCGGAACAGACGCTGCAACGAGTCACCGATGACGGAGGAGCGCAGGTGGCCGACATGCATGGGCTTGGCGACATTGGCGCCGCCGAAATCGATCACCACCGATTTGCCTTTGCCGCTATCGGGCGCGGCGAGCGTTTTGTCTTGTGCGAATTTCTGCGCGCGGTCGGCGATGACCGAATCCGTCAGATCGAGGTTGATGAAGCCCGGGCCTGCGATCTCCACCTTCGCGAACATCGCGTTGGCTTTCAGGCGCGCGGCGATCTTTTCGGCGATGGCGCGCGGGTTGGCTTTTGCGGCTTTGGCGGCGGCAAGTGCACCATTGCATTGGAACTGCGCGAGATCGGGGCGGTCGGCGGGTTGCACGCGGCCAAGGGCCAAGTCCAATCCTTCGGCGGCGAAAGCTTCGCCGACGAGTGTCGACAGGTCTTCGAGAAGGCTACTCATTGGGCGTAGGTGCTGTGCGTCCGGTTGTATTCGACCTGTTGCTTGGTCAGTTGCAACCCGACGATCAGGTGATAATCGAAAGCCTGCTTGCTGCGGATCATGTGGATCGGGATTTCTTCCACCGGCTGGGTGAAATCGACCTGGGTCTGGCCGGAGCGGAAAACCAGATTGGTCGAATAGGTTTTCTTGAAAACCAGATTGCCGTCGGAATCGTTGATGGCGACGAAGAACGGCACGCGGTATTGCGCGTCGGCACCGCCGCGCTGGCGATAGGCGCGGAAGGAAAGTTCGAGATCGGATTGCGCGACGTGCTCGTCCTTGTCGACGGTGCAGTTGGTCGTGGAGCGCCGGACATCGATGCGATAGGTGGGATTGGCCGGAGCCAGCGGCTTGCCGGGCGTGAAAACCGACATCGAGGAGGCTTCGGCCAGGACGCCCGTGGAGGGGCATTTGGCGAGCATCTTCTCGGTCTGGCAGGCGCCCAGAAACGGCAGGGCGAGGATCAGGACAAGACTGCGCGTGGCGAAATTTTTCATGTGCCTATTCTGATAGCGTTTGGCGCCCGAAATGCCCCGCTCCGCTTGACTTTTGGAGGGGCTGGAACGACTCCTCAAGACGTGGCGCGCGGCGAAGCGCGGGACTTTAGCGAAGGGGCCCCCTCAGGGGAAGCGCCGGAACATGGCGGTTTATACAGATGTCTCCTTCGACGATCTCGAAGAGGTCCTGAGCGATTACGATATCGGCGCGCCCCGCAGCTTCAAGGGAATCGCCGAGGGCGTGGAGAACTCCAATTTCGCGCTTTCGACGAGCAGCGGGGGCTATATCCTCACGCTTTACGAGAAGCGCGTTCATGCGGAGGACCTGCCCTTCTTCCTCGGCCTGATGGAGCATTTGGCCGCACGCGGGATCGCCTGCCCGGTGCCCGTCCGCAGGCGGGACGGCAAGCAATGGATGACTCTGAACGGGCGGCCCGCGGCGCTGCTGACCTGGCTGGATGGGCTATCGCTGCGCCGGCCCGAAGTTTCGCATTGTGCCGAAGCGGGCGCGGCGCTGGCCATGCTGCACGAGGCGGGAAAGGATTTCGCGATCCTGCGGCCCAATGCGCTAGGGCCAGCCGGATGGAAACCGCTGATCGCGGCGACGGCTGAGAAAGCCGACACGGTGCAGGAAGGTTTGCGCGCGCTGATCGAAGAGAGCATGCGCGGGATCGACAACGCGTGGCCGGGCGGGTTGCCATCGGGCGTGATCCATGCCGATCTGTTTCCCGACAATGTGCTGTTCATCGAGGGCAAGGTTTCGGGGCTGATCGATTTTTATTTCGCGTGCAACGATGCGTTCGCTTATGACCTGGCGGTGATGTTGAACGCGTGGTGCTTCGAAGGCGACGGGGCTTACAACATCACCAAGGGCAAGGCGCTGATCGCGGCGTATCGCAAACGGCGCGAATTGAGCGATGCGGAGCGCGATGCGTTGCCGATGCTGGCACGGGGTGCGGCGCTTCGGTTTTTGATGACGCGGCTTTACGATTGGCTCCATCACGATCCGACAGCGCTGGTGCGCCCGAAAGACCCGCGCGATTATTCCAAGCGGCTGCGCTTTCACCTGAAGGCGAAAACGGCTGCGGAGTATGGGTTTTGAACAAACCGGTCGTGGATATTTTCACCGATGGCGCGTGTTCGGGAAATCCGGGGCCCGGCGGATGGGGCGCGATCTTGCGCGCGGGCGGGCATGAAAAGGAATTGTCCGGCGGCGAACCTGCGACCACCAACAATCGTATGGAAATGATGGCGGCTATCCGCGCGCTGGAAGCGTTGAAGAAGCCATCCACCGTCACGATCCATACGGACTCGCGCTATCTGATGGATGGCATGACGAAATATATCGCGGGCTGGAAGAAGAAGGGCTGGAAGACCGCCGACAAGAAGCCGGTCAAGAATATCGATCTGTGGCTGGCGCTCGAAGCCGCCGCCGCGCCGCACGATGTTTCATGGCGCTGGGTGAAGGGCCATTCCGATCATGTGGAGAACGAACGCGCGGACGCGTTGGCGCGTGGCGCGATACCGTAAGCAAACACATTCCCTCGCCCCCTTTGGGGGAGAGGGTTAGGGTGAGGGGGTGGCGCGAGGAAAATCTGGTGACGGGAATTCGCGTGCGTTGATGCAGCGGGGGGGGGGGGGGGGGGGGGGGGGGGGGGGGGGGGGGGGGGGGGGGGGGGGGGGGGGGGGGGGGGGGGGGGGGGGGGGGGGCGGGGGGGGCGGGGGGGGGGGGGGCGGGGCAAGGGCGG
>Ga0265327_10000186_pt1 | contig 131420 bp, 123 predicted proteins | sample 41621metaG_FD_202089 | JGI IMG/M metagenome (GOLD analysis project Ga0265327, IMG submission 202089) | Rhizosphere microbial communities from Carex aquatilis grown in University of Washington, Seatle, WA, United States - 4-16-21 metaG | ecosystem: Host-associated > Plants > Roots >... | reverse complement strand
TGTGCGTGCCAACGCACGCACGGCGCAGCGCGCCTTGACGGGCAGGCTCTGGCGAGCTTCGCGACCCCTTGCATAGCGTTAACAGGCCCTAGATCAGTCCTCCTGATACCAGCTGTCTTTCGACAGCATCACCCGGTGGTGCCCGTGGCCCGACGGCATCATCGGAAAACAGTTCTCCTGCGCCGCCACCTGCACGTCGAGGAAGAAGGGCCCGTCGTGCGCCAGGCATTCGGCCAGCGCATCGTCGAGCTCCTGCGGCATCGACACCCGCCGGGCGCCCCAGCCGAAGGCCTTGGCCAGCGCGACGAAGTCGGGCAGCGCCTCGTTCCAGCTGTGGCTCAGGCGATTGCCGTGGTTGAGCTCCTGCCACTGCCGCACCATGCCCATGTAGCCGTTGTTCGACAGCACCAGCTTGACCGGCGTGCGGTGCTGCACCGCGGTCGACAGCTCCTGGATGTTCATGAGCACCGAGGCGTCGCCGCTCACGCAGACGACCAGCGCCTCCGGATGCGCGACCTGCGCGCCGATGGCCGCCGGCAGCCCGAAGCCCATGGTGCCGGCGCCGCCCGAGCTGAGCCAGCGGCAGGGCCGCTCCAGGCGCAGGTACTGCGCGGCCCACATCTGGTGCTGGCCCACATCGGTCGAGATGATCGGGTCGCGCCCGCCGACGGCGGCCTGCAGGCGGGCCATCAGCTGCTGCGGCAGGATCTCGTCGGTGCGCGGCTCGAAGTCGAAGCAGCGCTCCTCGCGCCAGCGTGCGATGCGCTGCCACCAGGGCGCGAGCCGTTCCGGTGCCAGGCCATCGAGCTCGGGCAGCGCCAGCAGCGCCTCCAGCACCGCGCCGCAGTCGCCGACCATCGGCACGTCGACGCGCACCGTCTTGTTGATGCTGCTCGGGTCGATGTCGATGTGGATCTTGCGCGCGTGCGGGCAGAACTCGTCGAGCTTGCCGGTCACCCGGTCGTCGAAGCGCGCACCGACGCAGATCACCAGGTCGGACTCGTGCATCGCCAGGTTGGCCTCCAGCGCGCCGTGCATGCCGAGCATGCCGACGAAGAGCGGGTCCGAGGCCGGAAAGGCGCCCAAACCCATCAAGGTCAGTGTGCAGGGCGCGTCGAGCCGGCGCACCAGCTGGGCGAAGGCGGCGCAGGCCTCGGGTCCCGAGTTGATCAGCCCGCCGCCGCCATAGACGATCGGCCGGCGTGCTGTGGACATCAGGTCGGCGGCGCGCTGCAGCGAGCCGCGCGGCGGCAGCGCCGGTTCGCGCCGAGGCCGCACCGCATCCGGAAAGGCGGACGACGGCGCGACGACGGGCGCGAGCTGGATGTCCTTCGGCACGTCGAGCAGCACCGGCCCGGGCCGGCCCGAAGCGGCGATGTCCAGCGCGCGCCGCACCAGCGCAGGGATCTCGGCGGCATGGCGCGCCTGCTGGTTCCACTTGGTCACTGGGCGCGACATGCCCAGCGCATCGCTTTCCTGGAAGGCCTGGGTGCCGATCACCGTGCTGGCGACCTGGCCGCTGATGCACAGCACCGGGATCGAGTCGCTGATCGCATCCAGCATGCCGGTGATGGTGTTGCCGATGCCCGGGCCCGATGTCACCAGCACGACCCCGACCCGGCCGGTGGTGCGGGCATAGCCCTCGGCGGCGTGGACCGCGGCCTGCTCGTGCCGCACCAGCACGTGGCGCAGCCGGGGCTCGCCATGCAGCGCGTCGTAAAGCGGCAGGGCGGCCCCGCCGGGGTACCCGAAGATGGTGTCGACCCCGCATTCGACCAGGGTGTCGAGCAGCGCGGTCGCGCCATTGCGCTGGCGGTGCGGCGCCGTGCCTTCGGGCGCGGCCTCGCTGTCGGACGCGCGGCCGGCCAGTGCATCGAGCGGGTCGGCCAGGGCGGCGGTGGGCGAAGGGAATTCGGCGAATGGGGATTTCATCCACTCATTATTCGGAATCCGAGCCAGAATATGCATCGCATTTTCGCGGCTTTCCATGGAAATCATGAAGACCAATCGCCAAAACCAGGGTCCGACCGAAGAATCTCCCGACAAGACCGATATCGCGATCCTCGGCGTGCTGCGCGAGGACTCGCGCAAGACGCTGCAGGAGATCGGCGCCATGGTCGGCCTGTCCGCCACCAGCTGCTGGACCCGCATCAAGAAACTCGAGAGCCAGGGCGTGATCAGGCGCTACACGGTCGACCTCGACCCGGCGCGCCTGGGCTATCACGACTTCGTCATCGTCCAGCTCACGCTGGAAAGCCATACCGACGAGACGCTCTACGAATTCGGCCGGGTGCTGGCGACCATTCCCGAGATCCAGGAGGCCTACCTGGTCTCGGGCGACTACGACTACTACATCCGCATCGCGGTGCGCGACACCCGCGACTACGAACGCCTGCTGCGCGAGAAGCTCTACAAGATCCCGGGCATCCGCCACAGCAAGTCGCACTTCGTGCTGCGCGTGCTGAAGGAAGCCAGCGTGCCGCTCGGTTGAGCGCGGCGCGGGGCGATCGAGCCCTTGCCTGCGCAAAGGACGCGACCGGCCTACGATCGCCATCCCACATTCGAGATGAAGAAGGAACCGTGCCGTGACGACTGCCACCCTGACCCTGCAGGACTACGAGGCCGCGATGCGCGCCAATGGATTCACCGAGGTCGCGGTGCGCGAGTGGGACGCGGCCACCGAGGCGCCCGTCCACACCCATCCCTTCGCGGTCAAGGCGCTGGTGGTGCGCGGCGAGATGTGGCTGACGGTCGGCGAACAGACACGGCACCTGCAGATCGGCGACAGCTTCGAGCTCGACCACCAGCAGCCGCATGCCGAGCGCTACGGCAGCCAGGGCGCCACCTACTGGGCCGCGCGGCGCAACGAGCCCTGGCAATAGGCCGGGCCACGCCATTGCATCGGCGCCGTTCGCGCGCCCGGTGGCACGATTCTGGCGTTGCAGGCCGGACAGCAATCGAAGAGAAGCAACATGTCCGCGCGCACGCTACTGGGGATCCTCACCCCCTCGTCCAATACCGTCCTGGAACCGGTGATCGCCGCGATGCTGGCGGAGGTCGAGGACATCAGCGCGCACTTCGGCCGCTTCCGGGTGATCGAGATCGCCCTGTCCTCGAACGCCCTGGCCCAGTTCGACCAGGTCGAGATCCTTGGCGCCGCCGAGCTGCTCTCGCATGCCCGCTGCCAGGTGATCGGCTGGGGCGGCACCTCCTCGGGCTGGCTCGGCTTCGAGCGCGACCGCCGGCTGTGCGAGGCCATCCAGCGCAGCACCGGCGCGCTGGCCTGCAGCTCGGTGCTGGCGCTCAATGAAGTGCTGAAGCTCACCGGCGTGCGGCGACTGGGCCTGGTCACGCCCTTTCGAGGCGACGTGCAGCAGGCGATCGTGCGCAACTACGCGGCGGAGGACATCGACTGCAGCGCCGAGCGCCACCTGTGCCTGCGCGACAACTTCTCCTTCGCCGATGTCGAGGCCGGGCAGATCCGCGAGATGGTGCGCGAGGTGCTGGCCGGCAGCGGCTCCAGCCGGCCGCAGGCGGTCGCGCTCTTCTGCACCAACCTGCGCGGCGCGCCGCTGGTGGCCGAGCTGGAGGAGGAATTCGGCGTGCCGGTCTACGACACGGTGGCGACCGTGGTCTGGAAGGCCTTGAAGCTGGCGGGCCGCGACACCGCCGAGGTCAAGGGTTGGGGCAGCCTCTTTTCCCTTTGAGGGCGCCATCGCGCCGCGCCGCTGGTCCAGAATGCGGTTCCTGATTCTTCCAAGGGCAATCGATGACTGAACGCAAGGTGGCCATAGTGACGGGTTCCGCCACGGGCGTGGGCGCGGCGGCGGCGCTGCAGCTGGCGCAGCGCGGCTACGACCTGGTGATCAACTATTCCCGCAGCGAGGCCGAGGCCCGCGCCTCGCAGGCGGCCTGCGCGGCGGCCGGTGCCGACACCCTGCTCTGCCAGGCCGATGTCGCCGACGACGCGGCATGCCGCGCGATGGTGGCATCGACGATGGCGCGCTGGCAGCGCATCGACGCGCTGGTCAACAACGCGGGCGTGACCTCCTTCGCCGGTTCGACCAACTGGGACGCGCTCGATGCGGCGACCTTCCACAAGATCTACGACGTCAACGTGCTCGGCATGTTCCAGATGGTGCGCGCCTGCGTGGAGCACTTGAAGGCCAGCCGGGGCGCGATCGTCAACGTGTCCTCGATCGCCGGCTCGCTCGGCATCGGCTCGTCGGTGGCCTACATCGCGTCCAAGGGCGCGATCAATGCCCTGACGCTGCACCTGGCGCGCTCGCTCGCCCCGGCGGTGCGAGTCAATGCGGTCTGCCCCGGCATGATCACCACCCGCTGGTTCGTCGACGGGGTGGGCGAGGCGAATTTCCAGCACATCAAGGCGCAATACGAGCGCAACACGCCATTGGCGCGCGCCTGCACAGCCGAGGACGTGGCCGAGGCGGTGGTCTGGCTGGTCGACGGCGCGCGCACCGTGACCGGGGAGCTGATGCTGCTCGACTCGGGCATGCACCTGGGCGGCGCACCCGGCGTGGTGCCCGGGGCCGCCAAGGCCTGAAAAACTACAGCGTCGCCGCGATCGATTCGAGCTGGCGCAGGCGCCGCTCGATGCGCGCGACGAAGGCCTGGGTGACGTGCGGCAGCGCCCGGTGGCTGGGCACCAGGATGCCGACCTTCATGTCGCTGAGCTCCGGCATGTCGAAGGGCCGCCAGACGACGTCGCCGCGCTGCAGTTCCTCGATGAAGCCGATCTTCGAGAAGAAGGAGATGCCCACGCCGGCGATGATCAGCCGCTTGACCGTCGGCGTCCAGTTGCAGGTGACCACCGGCTCGACCTCGTCCCAGAACTGGGCGAATTCGCGCGACATCGCGCTGCCGACCGGCGGCTGGCCCGAGGAGCGCAGGAAAGGCAGGGTCACGCAATCCGACAGGCTCACCCGCGACTTCGCCGCCAGCGGATGGCCGGCGGGCATCACCACGCCGAGCGGCAGGGTGGCGAGCGCCACCGCGGCAATGCCGGCCGGCAGGCGGCTCACGAAGGTCAGCCCGACATCGGCGCGGCCGGACAGCAGTTGCGAGGCGACGTCCATCGGCGGATGCGAAGCCAGGGTATAGGTCACGGCCGGATAGACCCGGGTGAATTCCTCCAGCGCGGCCGGCAGGAAGTCGACGAAGAGCGAATCCATCGACGCCAGCTTGATGTGGCCGGTGCGTTCGCCCTTCAGCGCATCGAGCTCCGAGCGCATGACCTGGAAGTCATGCAGCGTGCCCTGCACATGCTTCAGCAGTCGCTCGCCGGCCGGGTTCAGCCGCATGCCGCTGGGCATGCGGTCGAACAGCTCGGTGCCGAGCTCCTCTTCGAGGTTGAGGATCTGCCTGTTGACCGCGCTCGATGCGACGAAGAGGTTTTCGGAGGCCTTGCGGACCGAGCCGCAGCGCGCGACCTCGGCGAAGTATTTCAGGACACTGGCGTGCATGGACGAATGAATCGCTGGTTCTGCAGCCGCGACTCATGGCGCCGGTGCCCCCTGCGCCGGCCAGGCCGCGACCAGCGGATGATCGCAGGTCGCGGGCGGAATGTCGCCGGCGCCGCCCGGCGAGCCGAGCCCGCTCACCTCCGGGCCGAAGAATTCCTTGTTGATCGCGATGAAGGGCTGCAGCGCGGCCGGCAGGCGCAGGTCCTCGTAGATCGCCTGCACCGGGCAGGCCGACACGCAGATGCCGCAGTCGATGCATTCGTCCGGCTGGATGTAGAGCGTGCGCTCGCCGACGTAGATGCAGTCGACCGGGCAGCACTTGACGCAAGCGCCGTCCTTGACGTCGATGCAGGCGCTCCCGATGACGTGGGTCATGCTCCCCTGCTCTGGCTCAGCGGCCGCGCCACTGCGGCTTGCGCTTCTCTTGGAAGGCGCGCACGCCTTCGTCGGCATCCTCGGATTGCAGCGCCGCCACCAGTGCCGGCAGCCGGGTCGCCTGGGCCTGGGCGGGCGACAGCTGGCCGGTGAGGCGCGCGACCTGCTTGATCGCCCGCAACGACAAGGGCGCGCAGGCCAGCAGCGACCGGGTCCAGCGCTCGACCGCCTCGTCGAGGCCGGCGCGCGGCACGACCTCGTTGACCAGGCCGAGTTCCAGCGCGCGGGCGGCCTTGATGCGTTGTCCGGTCAACATCATCCCCATCGCCTGGCGGAACGGGATCTGCCGCTGGAGCAGGGTCATGCCGCCGTCGAGCGGCATGCGGCCCACCAGCGCCTCGGGCAGGCCGAAGCTGGCCTCCTCGCAGGCCACGACGATGTCGCAGCCCAGCACCATCTCGAAGCCGCCGCCCAGCGCGAAGCCGTTGACCCGGGCGATCACCGGCACGTTGAGCGTCTCGCGCAAGGCGATGCCGCCGAAGCCGCCGGGCCGGGCCGCGGCCCAGTAGTCCAAGCCCTTGACCGAGGGGTTCTTCATGTCGGCGCCGACGCAGAAGGCCCGATCGCCGGCGCCGGTCAGCACGATGACGCGCACCTCGTCGTTGGTTTCGAGCTCGCGCCAGATGCGCTGCAGCCGGGCCTCGGTGTCGAGGTCGATGGCGTTCAGCACATCGGGGCGGTCGATGGTGACGGTGGCCACATGGCCATCGAGGCGCAGCTCGACGCTCATGACGTCAACTCCGCAGCCCGTCGGCGCGCCTCGGCCAGCACCTCCTCGGTGTGCTGTCCCAGCCGCGGCGGTTCCCGGCGCAGGCCGGTGGCCGCGGCGGACATGCCGATCGGGCTGGCGATGAAGCGCAGCGGCCGGCCGTCGGCGGCCCGGCCCTCCACCACCATGCCGTTGTGCAGCGTCTGGGCATCGACCAGCGCCTCGCGCATGTCGCGCACCGGCGCCGAGAGCAGGTCCTGTTCCTCCAGCCGGGCCAGCCAATGCTCGCGGGTGTTGCTGGCGAAGCGCTGGCGGAACATGCGGTGCAGCTCGGCCTTGTTCTCGAACTGCCGTTCGAGCGAATCGAAGCGCGGGTCGGTCGACAGGTCTTCCAGGTCCAGCGCCGCGCAGATGTCGCGCAGCGGGTTGGCCTTGAAGGCGCCGACCAGCACCAGCGCGCCGTTGCGGGTCTCGAAGACGCCCGACAGCGGCATCGCCGCCCAGTTGACCTCGGAGTCGGCCATCATGACCATTGCCGCCTCCTGCATCTGCATCGACAGCATCGAGTTGTAGAGCGACACGCTCACCTTCTGCCCTTCGCCGGTGCGCTCGCGCTGCAGCAGCGCGAAGAGGATGCCCTGCACCATGTGCATGCCGGCCGTGTAGTCGGCCAGCGCGGTCGGGTAGATCGACAGCGGCAGGTCGGCGTCGGCCCGGCGCGCCATCACTCCGGTGAGCGCCTGCGCCAGCACGTCCTGACCGCCCTTGTGGGCATAGGGCCCGGTCTCGCCGTAGCCGGTGCCCACCGCGTAGATGATGCGCGGGTTGAGCCGGATGCAGTCCTCGTAGCCCAGCCCCAGCCGCTCCATCACGCCGGCGCGGAAGTTGTTGGTCACCACGTCGGCATCGGCGATCAGCGCCTTAACCAGCGCCAGCTGCGATGCATCCCGCAGGTCGATCTCGACGCTGCGCTTGTTGCGGTTGAGGCTGCAGAAGATCGGGTTGTCGCGGCCCTCGAGCGCCTCGAAGGTCGAGCGGCTCAGGTCGCCCGCGCCCTTGCGCTCGATCTTGATCACGTCGGCGCCATGGTCGGCCAGCATCTGGGTGCAGACCGGGCCCATCATCACCTGCGTGAAGTCGATCACCCGGATGCCGTCCAGCGGCAGCCCGGTCGCCTGCCTGTTCGACGCGTTCATGCCGCCACCTCCGCCAGCTTGCGGTCCTGGGCCAGCGCCGGCACGTCGGGGTTGGAGCCCTTCTGGTCGCCGGGGTCGGCGCCCTGCGCGCGCAGCGTGCGCTGCACCGCCTGCACGTCGACCTTGCGCACCGGCACGCCGGCATCGATGGACAGCGCCGCGGCCACGCCGGCGGCCTCGCCCATCGCCATGCAAGGCGGGATCTCGCGCGAGATCTTCTGCGCCGCCGAGGTCGACGAGTAATGGCGCCCGGCGACCAGCAGGTTGTCGATGCCGCGCGGCACCAGCGAGCGGAAGGGGTAGTAGTAATCGCGCCCGCGCGCCACGCTGTCGGCGAAGCGGGTGCGCTGCATCACGTCTTCCTTGGTCATCACGTATTCGCCTTCGAGCAGGCGCGTCTGGCGCACGCCGGTCTGCGGCGCCATGTCGACGACATAGCAGTTCGAGAAGCCCGGCATCTTCTCGCGCACCAGCTCGACCGCCTCGTGCACGATGCGCCGGCCATCGACCTCGGCGCGGGTCAGGTCATGCACCTTGAGCGGATCCAGGCCCGGCATGTGCGGGCAGTTGCACCAGACCACGCCCGGCAGCGGCGTCTTCAGCCACCAGTAGGCCCAGCTGCCGCCGATCACCCGCTTGATCTCGCGGTCGAGCAGGTCGAAGGCCTCGGGCTCCTCGCGCTCGAAGCGCTCGGCCTCGTCGGTGTCGACGCCGCCCAGGCGGAACACGGTGGTGACGATGTAGCTGCCGCCGATGTGCGGTGCGCCGGCCGAGGCCGCCACGTCGAGGTCGCCGGAGGTATCGATGACCACCTTGCCGAGGATGGCCTCGCGGCCGCTCTTGGTGTCGCAGATCACGCCCTTGACCTGGCCGTCCTCCACCAGCGTGCGCGAGAACCACGAATGCAGGCGCAGCTCCACGCCCAGCGCCTTGACCATCTCCATCGAGACCCGCTTCCAGGCATCGGGATCGAAGGCGGCGGCGAAGCAGATCGGATGCGGCTTCTCCTTGCTGTGGAAGTCGAAGGTGCCCCAGCGCGCCCAGCGTTCGATCGATGCCGGCGCGCTGCCCCATTCGCTGGCCTTCGGGAAGGTCGCGAGGCCCAGCGAGGACATCCGGTCGATCATCTCCATGCAGCTGCCGCGCACCGAGATCTCGCGCTGGTGGTTGTCCCACATGTCGTCCAGCACCAGCACCATGCCGCCCGAGGCGAGGCCGCCCAGGTGGTTGTAGCGCTCCAGCAGCGTGACGCGGGCGCCGTTGCGCGCGGCGGCGAACGCGGCCGCGAGGCCCGCCGGCCCGCCGCCGACCACCACCACGTCGGCCTCGGCCGCGACGCGCACCTCGCAGGCGGGCTCCTGGATCCAGTCACCGATTCGACTCATTGTGTATCTCCTAGATGGGTTGGGAACGGGGCGCTCGCCTCGTTCAGTGAGGGTCTTCGGGCTGCCAGCGGATCACCAGACGCTCCACCAGCGTGACGATGAGGAAGAAGGTGCCCGAGAGCGCGGCGCTCATGACGATGGCCGAATAGAGCAGCGCCGAGTCGAAGTTGAAGGTGGCCTGGATGATCATGGCGCCGACACCGACGTTGGCACCCACCCACTCGCCCACCACCGCGCCGATCACGCTCATCGAGGCCGCGATACGCAGCGCCGAGAACAGGTAGGGCAAGGCGTTGAAGAGCCGCAGCCGGAAGAAGATCTCGGTCTTGCTGGCCGACAGCACCCGCATCAGCTCCATCGCCTGCGGGTTCACCGACTGCAGGCCGCGCACGGTGTTGACCAGCGTCGGGAAGAAGCACACCAGCGCGGCGATGGTGATCTTCGGCTCCATGCCGTTGCCCATGATCAGCACCAGGATCGGCGCCTTGGCGACCACGGGAATCGCGTTGAACATCAGCACCACCGGGAAGAAGATCTCCTCCAGCGTCTTGCTGTGCACGAACACGGTCGCCACCAGGATCGCCGCCAGGTTGCCGAGCACGAAGCCGCCGGCGGCCTCCATCGCGGTCGGCAGCAGGTTGGACAGCAGCACCTCGCGCTTGGCGAACATGGTGTTGAGCACCAGGCCCGGCGATGGCGCGATGAAGGGCTGCACGTTGAAGACCGCGACGATCGCCCACCAGCCGACCAGGAGGCCGACGATGCCGATGGCGGGCAGGATGCGGCGGCGCCAGACGCGCCGGTTGCGCGCGGCCGCCCAGGCCGCCTGCTCGGCGTCGTCGACCGCGTCGGCCGGCGGGACCAGGGTGGCGGCTGCGTCGATCGAAGTGCTGTTCATGGTCCGGCCTCAGCAGGTCTCGAGCACGCGGCGCAGGTGCGCCGTGAGCTGGACGAATTCGGGGGTCTCGCGGATGGCGAGGGTGCGCTCCTCGGGCAGCGCGACCGGCACGATCTCGCGCACCCGTCCCGGGTTGGCCGCCAGCATCAGCACGCGCTGGCCCAGGTAGGCCGCCTCGTGGATGCTGTGGGTCACGAAGAGGATGGTCAGGCCGGTCTCTTTCCAGACCCGGCGCAGCTCCTCGTTGAGACGGTCGCGGGTGATCTCGTCGAGCGCGCCGAAGGGCTCGTCCATCAGCAGGATGCGCGGATCGCTGACCAGCGCGCGGGCGATCGACACCCGCTGGCGCTGGCCGCCCGACAGCTCGTGCGGATAGGCGTTGGCGCGGTCGGCCAGCCCCACCAGCTCGAGCAGCTCCATCGGGCCGCGGCGCCCCTTGCGCGAGGCGCCGCCGCCCACCTGCAGCGGCAGCTGCACGTTCTGCAAGGCGGTGCGCCAGGGCAGCAGCGCCGCATCCTGGAAGACGAAGCCGATGTCGCGGTGCTTGCGCGCCGCCTGCGGCGTGGTCGAGAGCACCTCGATCTTGCCGCGGCTGGGCGCGATCAGGTCGGCCACCACGCGCAGGAAGGTCGACTTGCCGCAGCCCGAGGGGCCGAGCAGCGTGAGCAGCTCGCCCTGCGCCACGTCGATGTCCAGCCCCTGGATGGCGGTGACGTTGCGGCGCTCGGTGAAGAAGCGCACGCCGATCCCCCTGGATCGGATGGCCGGCCCTGCGGCGACGGTGGCTTCCATGGCCTCAGCCCTTGGCGCGGGCGCCCGCGGTGGCCTTCAGCAGGTCCATCGTGATCACGTCGTCGAGCTTCGGCGTCTTGGCGGTGAACTGGCCGAGCTGCGCATAGAGGTCGATCTGCTCCTGCCACACCGCCGGATCCATCGCGCCCCAGCCCTGGGTCTTGGTCAGGGTGCCGAAGCTGTACTGCAGCATCACGTCGAGCGCCACCCGCTCGTCCTCGCGCACCAGGTTCGGGTATTCCTTGATCAGCAGGTCGACCGCCTTGTCGCGGTTGCCATCGGTGTATTGCCAGCCGCGCGCGGTGGCGCGCAGGAAGGCCTCCAGCGTCTTCGACTGCCCCTGCAGGGTCTTGGTGGTCGCGTAGTAGGGCAGCGCGTAGAGGCGCACGCCGGTGTCCCACAGGCTCATGTCGACACGGTCCTTGCCGAGCACCTTGAGGGCGGTGGTGTTGGTGAGCCAGCCGGTCACGACGTCGACCTGGCCGGTCAGAAGCGGGCTCATGTCGGCGCCGATCGGGATGACGTTGACGTCCTTCTCGGGGATCTTGTTCTGCGCCAGCATCGCCCGCAGCAGCACCAGGCCGGTGGACTGGATGCCGATCTTCTTGCCGACCATGTCGGCGGGCTTGCGCACCGGGTTCTTCGCCAGCGAGAAGAAGGCATAGGGATGGCGCTGGGCGCCGATCGCGAAGCACTTGATCGGCAGCCCCTGCGAGGCCGCCAGCATGATCGACGGGCTGGACGACACCTGGCCGATCTCGCCGCGGCCGGAGGCGATCACCGCGACGCCGTCGACGTTCGGGCCGCCGGGCTGGATCACCATGTTGATGCCCTCTTCGTCGTAGTAGCCCATCTGCTTGGCCACCACCTCGCCGATCTGGTTGCCGCCGATCAGCCAGCCCAGCTGCAGGTTCACGGTCGGCTTGTCGGCCGCCAGCGCATTGACCGACAGGAAGCCGCCTGCGGCAGCCATGCCGATGCCCCCGGCGAGGGAGGACCTGAGCATCTGCCTGCGGTACGGATCAAACGATTTCGACATGGTGGTTCCTCTTTTGGATGACGTGATCGATGCGTGCCGCAGGCATCCCTGGGGGACTTGCTGCCTGGGGTGAGCGGCATCATCCGGCGGGGTCCTGGCAGCCGCAAGCATGCTTTTTCGATGCGGGTGCTGCAAAAATGCGCGCACCGCCCCGGGTCTCCGGGTCAACCCCTACTCCGATGGAGAACGCGATGACAGCCACCGATTTCAGCGCCCTGCATGCCGCCATGCGCGACCAGGTCGACCGCGAGTACCTGCCCGGCGTGGACACCGCGCTGCTGCGCGGCCGCGAAGTGGTCGACCGTTTCTGCTACGGCAAGGCCGATCGCGAGGCCGGCAAGCCCCTGCAGGAGGACAGCCTCTACCGCATGTTCTCCAGCACCAAGCTGGTCACCGCCTGCGCGGTGATGCTGCTGGCCGAGGACGGGCGCCTGCGCCTGGAAGATCCGGTGGAGCGCTACATCCCCGAGCTGGGCGCGCGGCAGGTGCTGCGCCCCGATGCACGCGACATCGGCGACACCGAGCCCGCGCGCAGCCCGATCACGCTGCAGCAATTGATGACCCATACCTCGGGACTGTCCTACGGGGTCTTCGATCCCGGCACGCTGCTGTTCAAGGCCTACGCCTCGGCCCGGGTGCTCGATCCCCGGCGCGACCTGGCCGGCATGGTGACGGCGCTGGCGCCGCTGCCCCTGGCCTTCCATCCGGGCACCCAGTGGGAATACTCGGTGGCCTCGGACGTGCTCGGGCGGGTGGTCGAAGTGGCCAGCGGCCAGAGCTTCGGCGCCTTCCTGGCGCAGCGCATCTTCGAGCCGCTGGGCATGGCCGAGACCGACTTCTGGGCACCCCCGGCCAGGGCCGGGCGGCTGTGCGCGCTCTACCAGGGCGTCGACCTGATGGACCCGACCAAGCCGGGCCTGGTGCGCCTCGATGACAAACCCTACCCCGGCGCCTACATGCAGAGGCCGAAGCTGGAATCGGGCGGCGGCGGCCTGATCAGCACCATGGGCGATTCCCTGCGCCTGATCCAGGGCCTGATGCCCGGCGGCCGCACCCTGCTGAGGCCGGAGACGATCGACAGCATGTTCAGCAACCACCTGCCGCCGGGCCTCTGCGTGCGTTTCCCGAACATGCCGGTGCAGTCGGACCTGCGCTTCGGGCTCGGCTCGTCGGTGCGCACCGCCAGCGGCCCGGGCGAGCCGGCCGAGGTGGCGGGCGAAGCGGCCTGGGGCGGCCTGGCCGGCACGCTCTGGTGGATCAATCCGCGCCTGGGCATCGCAGCGGTCCTGCTGACCCAGCGCTACTTCGGCTCGGGAAATCCCTATTCCTACGTGTTCAAGCGCCATGCCTATGCCGCACTGGGGCATTGATGAAGGCCGGCCGGGCGCGAGCCGGCGCGAGGCATTTCGTCATATCCTCGCGTGCACGACGACCGCGGCGCCGAGGCGCCTGATCCAACCATGACATCCGAACTCCAGATCGCCCTCGCCAAGATCGAACTGCTGGTGCAGCAGTCGGGTCCTGTCACCGAACGGCTCCATGCGGTGTGCCGCGTGCTGCAGGCCCTGCCCGACTACACCGGCGTCTACCTCTACGCGCTGGAGGGCGACACGCTGGTGCTCAAGGCCTTCCATGGGCGAGTCACCGAACACACGCGCATTCCGTCGGGTCAGGGCATCTGCGGCGCCAGCGTGCAGACCCGCGCGCCGGTGATCGTCGAGGACGTGGCGGGCGACCCGCGCTACCTGGCCTGCAACCTGGAGACCCGCTCCGAGATCGTCTTTCCGATCATCCGGGGCGACGCCTACCTGGCCCAGATCGATGTCGACTCCGACGCCCGGGCCGCCTTCGGCGCGGAGGACGAAGCCTTCCTGCGGCAGGTCGCGAAGCTGCTCGAACCGCTGTTCTGATGCGCCGCCGATGACGCACCCGGCACGCGCGACGCCCCGACCCGGCCGATGATCTACGCCCTGCTCCTGGCCGCCGGCCTCTGGGCCGGGATGCAGAACGCGCTGGCGGGCGGCGGCTCCTTCATCACGCTGCCGGCGCTGATCCTCGCCGGCATGACGCCGCTGGCGGCCAACATCACGTCGACGGTGGCGCTCTTCCCGGGGCAGGTGACTTCGGGCGTTTCGGGGCGCAGCCTGGTGTCGGGCGCAGGACGGCTGTCCTTCAAGGCGCTGTTCGCGATCAGCGTGGCCGGCGGCGTGGTCGGCGGCCTGCTGCTGCTCAACACGCCGTCGAGCATCTTCGCCCGGCTGGTGCCCTGGCTGGTGCTCTTCGCCACGCTGGTCTTCGCCTGGGGCAGCTTCCTGCGCAAGCCGAAGCCGGACGGCGAGGCGCACATCGGGCCGGGCACCGCCGGCGTGCTGCAGTTCCTGATCGCGATCTACGGCGGCTACTTCGGCGGCGGCATCGGCTTCCTGATGTTGGCGGCGCTGACCATGGCCGGGCTGCCGACCCGCGCCGCCGGCGCCACCAAGAACGTGCTGGCCGGCGTGATGAACGCGGCGGCGGTGATGCTCTTCGTAGGTTCGCCCCAGGTGCACTGGGCCGAGGCCTGCGCGCTGGGCGTCGGCGCCATCGGCGGCGGCCTGCTCGGCGCCTGGGCGCTGCGCCGCGTCAACGAGCGCGCCCTGCGCATCGCCGTGGTCTGCATCGGCGTGGCGCTGACCGTCGGGCTTTTCGTCAAGTCGGTCTGAAGCTCGCGCCTCGGTTTTCTTGCGAGGCCTACTTCGGCGACCGGCATGCGGAAGTGCGCGCCCTGCCATGCAGCGATCCGGCCGAGCGTGTAGCCTCGAAGGACCCACCCGAAGCCCGGGACCCACGGAACGACCGATCCCCCGAACACCCGGACGCCATGCCATCCACTGACTCGACGCTGACCACGCCGCCGCACGACGCATTCCTCCACCGCCTGCAGCACAACTCCTTCGGCTACTTCTTTCACGAGGCCAATCCGGCCAACGGCCTGGTGCTGGACAAGACCGCGCCGGGATGGCCGGCCAGCATCGCCGCGGTGGGCATGGCGCTGAGCGTCTATCCGGTCGGCGTGCGCCGCGGCTTCGTGTCGCGCGATGCGGCGATCGAACGCACGCTGGCCACCCTGCGCTTTCTCGCCGCGAGCGACCAGAGCGGCAGCCCCACATCCAGCGGCCATCGCGGCTTCTATTTCCATTTCATCGACATGCAGGGCGGCGCCCGCGCCTGGAACTGCGAGTTGTCGAGCATCGACACCGCGCTGCTGATCGCCGGCGTGCTGGTGAATGCCGCCTTCTTCGACGCCGACACCGCGCCGGAGGCCGAGATCCGGCAGCTCGCGCAGGCACTCTACGAGCGGGTCGAATGGGACTGGATGCTGGCCGGGCGCGACACGCTGTGCCACGGCTGGACGCCAGAGGGCGGCTTCCTGCCCTTCCACTGGGAGGGCTACGACGAGGCGCTGATCCTCTACCTGCTGGCGCTCGGCTCGGCCAGCCATCCGATCGGACCGGCCAGCTACCAGGCCTGGTGCAGCAGCTACGACTGGCGCGAGATCGAAGGCATCGCGCAGCTGCATGCCGGCCCGCTCTTCATCCACCAGATGTCGCACATCTGGTGCGACTTCCGCGGCATCCGCGATGCCTTCATGCGCGAGCGCGACTGCGACTACTTCGAGAACAGCCGGCGCGCCACCCAGGCGCACCAGCGCTATGCGATGCGCAATCCGCAGGGCTTCGAACGCTATGGCGAAGCCTGCTGGGGCATCACCGCGAGCGATGGCCCGGGGCCCGCGCGCAAGACGATCGACGGGCGCGAGCGCGAGTTCTTCGGCTACGTCGCGCGCGGCGCGCCCTTCGGCCCCGACGACGGCACGCTAGCCCCCTGGGCGGTCGCCGCCTCGCTGCCCTTCGCACCGGAGATCGTGGTGCCGACCCTCATCAGCCTGCGCGCGCTGCATGTGCATGCGGCCAACCCGTACGGCTTCAAGGCCTCGTTCAACCCGAGCTTCCACGACGGCGAAGGCGACGGCATCGGCTGGGTCTCGCCCTTCCACTACGGCATCAACGAAGGACCGACGGTGCTGATGATCGAGAACCATCGAAGCGGCCTCTTGTGGTCGCTGATGCGCGGCTGCGCGCCGCTGGTGCGCGGCCTGCGCGCGGCCGGCTTCCAGGGCGGCTGGCTGGACGCGCCGGCCGGCTGAGCGCGCGTCTCAGCTCTCGACGCCGCTGCACGCCCCCGCATCGCAAGAAACCGACGCACTCTTCGACTAGCGGCCGCGAAGCCGGCCGCCCTTCCAGGGCACCCACGGAACCGGCTTTGCCGGGCCGTCGGGTGCGCCCCCCTCCCCGCCGAAGGCGGTAGAGAGGGGGGAGCGGCGAAGCCGCTCGGGGGGTGTCATATCTCTACTCTTGTACCTAGCTCGATCACCCGGTTGGCCGGCAGCTTCAGGTAGTCGGCCACGTTGCCGATGTTGTGCGCCATGGTCGCGAAGAGCTTCTCGCGCCACAGCGGCATGCCCGCGCCGAGCGTCGGCACCACCGTGGCCCGGCTCAGGAAATAGGAGCTTCGCGCTTCCTCCAGCACGATGCCGTGGGCGCCGCAGCCGCGCAGCGCCAGCGGCACGTCGACCTCGTCCTTGAAGCCGTAGCTGATCGTGACCTGGAAGCAGTCCTCGGCCAGCTGGCCGATGGCGATGCGCTCGGACATCGGCACGCGCGGGATCTGCCGCGTCGACACGGTGACGAAGAGCACTCGCGCATGCAGCACAGCGTTGTGCTCCAGGTTGTTGAGCAGCGCATGCGGCACCACGTCGGGGTCGATCGACATGAAGATCGCGGTGCCCGCCACCCGCACCGGCTCGCGCGCCAGCAGCGCATCGAGGAAAGGCTTGAGCGGGGTGGCGCCGGCCCGCACCCGGGCCTCGTCGAGCATCATCTGGCGCCCGCGCCCCCAGGTCGCCATCACGGTGAAGATCAAGAGGCCCACCAGCAGCGGGAACCAGCCGCCCTGCACGATCTTCAGCAGATTGGCAGAGAAGAAGGTCAGGTCGATCACGAAGAAGAAGACCGTGGCCAGCACGCACAGCAGCCAGTTGTAGTGCCAGGCATAGCGGATCACGTAGAAGGTCAGGCAGGTGGTGATCAGCATGGTGCCGGTCACCGCGATGCCGTAGGCCGCGCCGAGGTTGGTCGACGAGCCGAAGCCCAGCACCGCCGCGATCACCGCCGCCAGCAGCATCCAGTTGATGGCCGGCACGTAGATCTGGCCGATCTGCCGGTCGGAGGTGTGGCGCACGCTCATGCGCGGCAGGAAGCCGAGCTGGATCGCCTGCTTGGTCATCGAGTAGGCGCCCGAGATCACCGCCTGCGAGGCGATCACCGTGGCCACCGTGGCCAGCACCACCATCGGCACCAGCGCCCAGGGCGGGAACATGTGGAAGAAGGGGTTCTCCAGCGCCTCGGGATGGGTGAGCAGCAGCGCGCCCTGGCCCAGGTAGTTGAGCGCCAGCGCCGGGAAGACCAGCAGGAACCACGACAGGCGGATCGGCGCCGCGCCGAAGTGCCCCATGTCGGCATAGAGCGCCTCGGCCCCGGTCAACGCCAGCACCACCGAGCCGAGCGCTAAAAAGGCCAGCCACCCGTGATGCATGCAGAAGGCCAGGCCCTCGAAGGGATTGAGCGCCGAGAGAATTGCCGGCGCGCCCAGCAGGTGGATGAACCCGGTCACGGCCAGCACGCCGAACCAGGCCACCATCACCGGCCCGAAGACCGCGCCGATGCCGGCCGTGCCCCACTTCTGCGCGACGAAGAGGCCGACCAGCACGGCCAGCGTGATCGGGATCACGTACGGCGCCAGGTGCGGCGCGGCGATCTCCAGGCCTTCGACCGCGCTGAGCACCGAGATCGCCGGCGTGATGACGCCGTCGCCATAGAAGAGCGCGGCGCCGAACACCCCCAGCAGCAGCAGCATGTGGCGCAGCCGCGGCCGGTCGGCCACCGAGGACGAGGCCAGCGCCAGCAGCGCCATGATGCCGCCCTCGCCGTGGTTGTTGGCCCGCATGATCAGCGTGACGTACTTGAGCGAGACCACCACCATCAGCGACCAGAAGATCAGCGAGATCACGCCGACGAGGTTGGCCGGCGCCAGCGGCAGGCCGTTGGCCGAATCGAACACCGTCTTCATGGTGTAGAGCGGGCTGGTGCCGATGTCGCCGAAGACCACGCCGATGGCGGCCAGTGCCAGGCCGGGCAGGCCGGAGCCCGAATGCGCACCGTCTGGCGCGGCGTCATGCCCGGATGAATGCCCGCCTGGATGCCCGGACGGGAGCGCCTGCGCCGGCGCCGCTTCGGCATCGGACTGGCTGGTTGCGGATGCTGGATTCATCGCAAGGTCTTCTGCGGCTCCTCGCCGGGGAACCGAGCGTCTCCCCGGGACGCCGCCTTGTCAAGCGGAGGCGCCCGCGCCCCGCACGTGCCTATTGCGGCTCGACCTTGAAGGCCCCGTCGACCACTTTCAGCATCACGCCGGTCTCGTTGGTGTAGCCCCAGTGGTCGGTCGCGGTCCAGTCGAGCACGCCATGGGCCAGCACGGTGCGGCCCATGCTCTCGAACGCATCGCGCAGCGCCGAGCGGAACTCGGGCGTGCCCGGCTTGGCCTTCTTGAGCGCCACCGGCACGGCCTTCTGCAGCACGGTCAGCGCATCGGTGCCGTGGCCGGCGAACTGGTTGCGCGAACCCGGGCCGTAGGCCTTCTCGTAGTCCTCGACGAAGGCCATCGCCGCCTTCTTCGACGGATGGCTGTCGGGCAGCTGGGCGCCGATCATGGCCGGGCCGGAGACCACGAAGGTGCCCTCGGCATCCTTGCCGGCGACCCGCATCAGGTCGGGCGAAGCGGCCGCATGGGTCTGGTAGACCTTGCCCTTGTAGCCGCGCTCCATCACCGCCTTCTGCGGCATGCCGGCGCCGCTGCCCGAGGCCACGATCAGGATCGCGTCAGGATTGGCGGATGCCAGCTTCAGCGCCTGGCCGGTGACGCTGGTGTCGGCGCGCGAGAAGCGCTCGACGTCAACGATCTTCATGCCGTTCTTCGCGGCCTCGTCGTTCATCGCGCTCAGCCAGAGCTCGCCATAGGCATCGGTGTAGCCCAGGAAGCCGATGGTCTTGATGCCCTGCTTCTTCATGTGCTCGACCATCGCATGGGCCATGACCGTGTTCGACTGCGGCAGCCGGAAGAACCACTTGTCCTGGCCCGGCGGCAAGGCGGCCGGCGAGGTCGACAGCTGCGGCGTGCCGGATTCGGCGGTGACGCTTGCCATCGGGATCGCCACCGGCGTGGCGGATGAACCGACGATCACGTCGACCTTGTCCTCGGTGACCAGGCGCTGGGTGTCCTTCACGCCAGTGGTGGGGTCGCTCGCATCGTCGAGCACCACCAGCTTGACGTTCTCGCCCCCGATGGTCTTGGGCCACAGCAGGATCGCGTTGCGCACCGGGATGCCGAGGCCGGAGGCCGGCCCGGTCAGCGGCTGCACCACGCCGACGGTGAGTTCGGCCCGGGCTGCGCCCAGTCCTGCGAGAGCGAGAAGCCCGGCAGCCAGGGCCGATTTGGCGAGAGTCATTGTTGTCTCCTTCGGAAAGCGGCGAGTATCAACCGCTGCGAAGGGGTCGCGCGTCGTGATCTACCCGCAGTCGAAGGCGGCCGGCCGGCCATTCAGGGCTTGCCCTAGCCGAAGAAACCCTCGAAGCCATCCTGCGGCTCGACGCGCGGACCGCGCGTGAACAGTCGCAGCGGCCCGGGCATGGCGCGCTCGCGCACCGGATGCGCCTCGTCGCCCGGATAGCACATGACGCGAGCGTCCATCTCGCCCAGGATGTGCGGCTCGATCAGTGCCGGCCTGCGCGCCTGCGCGTCGGCCAGTGCGGCGTCGACCGAGCCGAAGCGCGCGAGATGCGCCAGCGTCATGATCTGCGGCGGCGCCAGCGACATGGCGCCATCCCAGTAGCCCTGCAATGCCTGGCGCGGTCGCAGCCAGAGCGTCTCGGTCATCTCGCGGCCGTCGTGCCGGGCCACGCCTTCGGCCGGTGCGCGCACCGCGAAGAAACGGGTGTCGAAACGCTTGTGCGGCGACTTGACCGGCGTGATCCAGCGCGACCAGGGCGCCAGCGCGCTGCACTGCAGGCGCAGCCCCAGCGCGGACAGCACCGCGTTGAAATCCCGGCCGTCGGCCAGCATGGCGGCGGCCTCGGTGCTGCTGGCCGGCGAGGCATCGGCGGCCAGCAGCAGGCCGCATTCCTCGAAGGTCTCGCGCACCGCTGCGACGTACAGGCCGGCGGCGGTGGCCGCGTCGACCGCGCTCTCGCCCAGGCGTTCGTGCAGCAGTTGCACCGGCGCATCGATGTGCCGGTCCGGATCGAGGCCGGCATCGGCGCGATCGACCTTGCCGCCGGGAAACACGAAATTGCCGGCCAGCACCTCCGACTGCCCGTGGCGCCGCAGCAGCAGCACCTCGGGCCCGTCTGCCGCATCGCGCAGCAGGATCACGCTGGAGGCCGGGCGGGGCTGGTCGACGGTTGCCGCACCCGGCGTGGTCTTCGAATCGAGTGGCATCGAACGATCGTCCTTCAAGCGAAGCCCGCGACTTCATGCGGCACATAGGGCGACTCGAGCGCCGCCAGTTCGTCGGCCGTCAGCTCGATGGCCAGCGCGGCCACCGCATCCTCGATGTGGCCGGGCTTGGAGGCACCGATGATCGGCGCGGTCACGGGCGCCTTGCGCGCCACCCAGGCCAGCGCCACCTGCGCCCGCGGCACGCCGCGCGCGGCAGCCACTGCGGCCACCGCCTCGACCACCTGGCGGTCGGCCTCGCCGCTCAGGCTCTTCTTGAGCAGCTGGCCGAACTTGTCCGTCCGGGTGCGGAAGGTCTCGGCATCGAAGTCGCGGGTCAGGCGCCCGCGCGCCAGCGGACTCCAGGGGATGACGCCGATGCCCTCCTCGGCGCAGAGCCGCATCATCTCGCGCTCCTCTTCGCGGTACATCAGGTTGTAGTGGTTCTGCATCGAGACGAAGCGGGTCCAGCCGTGGCGGTCGGCCAGGTGCAGGGCGCGGCTGAACTGGTAGGCATACATCGACGAGGCGCCGATGTAGCGCGCCTTGCCGGCCTTGACCACGTCGTGCAGCGCCTCCAGGGTCTCCTCGATCGGCGTGGTGGGGTCGAAGCGGTGGATCTGGTAGAGGTCGACATAGTCTGTGCCCAGGCGCCTCAGGCTGTGGTCGATCTCGTTCATCACCGCCTTGCGCGACAGGCCCTGGGCATTCGGGTCCTTGCGCATCGCGCTGTTGAGCTTGGTGGCGATCACCAGTTCCTCGCGCCGGCCGAAGTCGCGCAGCGCCCGGCCGAGGATCTCCTCGCTGGTGCCGTCGGAATAGATGTTGGCGGTGTCGAAGAAGTTGATGCCGGCCTCCAGCGCCTGGCGGATCAGCGGGCGGCTGGCTTCCTCGGGCAGGGTCCATTCGTGCGGTCCGCGCTGCGGCTCGCCGTAGGTCATGCAGCCGAGGCAGAGCTTGGAGACCTTGAGGCCGGTGCGGCCAAGGCGGAGGTATTCCATCGTGAGGGTCCTTGTGGGTCCTGATGCAAGTGGCGCCGGCGCAGGCCGGAACCGGTCATTCTGCCGCGCGGCGCGGCATCGCGCAGCGCGTGCCCGGCTCAGGCATCCACCCAGGCCACCGCCTCCGAGACCGGTGCGCGGCCGGTGCGGTAGGCATTGGCCGGATGCGCGCGATCTTCCCAGCCGAATGAGATGGCGCAGACCATCGGGCGCGCCGCATCGATGCCCAGCAGCGACTTGACCTTGGCGCTCTGGCTGGCCAGCGCCGCCTGCGGGATCGCGGCCACCCCATGGGCCTGCATCGCCAGCAGCAGCACCTGCACGTAGCCGCCGACGTCGACCGCGCCGTAGACGCCAAGGCCCGGATCGCTGGTCAGAACCGCCACGTGCGGCGCGCCGAACAGGCGGAAGTTCTGCAGGGTCTGCTGCGCCGCTGCCTCCCTGTCGCCGCGCGCGACGCCGACCGACTGGTAGAGCTGGAAGCCGCATTCGCGCCGCCGCTGCAGGTAGACGCCGGTGTATTCGGCCGGGAAGGGAAAGTCGCTGGCATCCTCGCCGGCCATCGCGCCGGCCACCAGCGCGGCACGCAGCCGCTCCACCGCCGCGCCCGACGCCACGCTGACCTGCCAGGCCTGCGAGTTGCACCAGGAGGCGCTGCGCTGGGCGGTGGCGAAGATGCGCTCCTGCAGCGCGCGCGGCACCGCTTCGGGCAGGAAAGCGCGGCAGCTGTGGCGTGCCGCGAGCAGGCGGTCCATGACGGCGCCGTCGTCCTCGTTCATTCGATTCGTCTCCGTGCGGTGCAGTGCGGCGCGCAGGCCGCGCCGGGGACCAGTCTATGGCCTCAGGCGGTCTTCTGCTCCTGCAGGCCCAGCTCGCCCTTCATCTGCTCGCGCATCACGAACTTCTGGATCTTGCCGGTGATGGTCATCGGGAAGGCCTCGACGAAGCGGATGTGGCGCGGCACCTTGTAGTGGGCGATGCGGTCCTTGCAGAAGGCGCGGATGTCGTCGGCCGTGGCCTGCTGGCCGCCCTTGAGGATGATCCAGGCGCAGAGCTCCTCGCCGTAGCGCGCATCGGGCACGCCGATCACCTGCACGTCCGACACCGCCGGATGCCGGTAGAGGAACTCCTCGATCTCGCGCGGATAGATGTTCTCGCCGCCGCGGATGACCATGTCCTTGATCCGCCCGACGATGTTCACGTAGCCCTCGGCGTCCATGGTCGCCAGGTCGCCGGTGTGCATCCAGTGGCCGGCATCGATGGCCTCGCGGGTCTTCTCCTCGTCGCCCCAGTAGCCCTTCATGACCGAGTAGCCCTTGGTGCAGAACTCGCCGGTCGCGCCGACCGGCACCACCTCGCCCGACTCCGGGTCGATCACCTTCACCTCCAGGTGCGGCTGCACCAGGCCGACGGTGGAGACGCGTATCTGGAGCGGCGTCTCGGTGGTGCTCTGGCAGCTCACCGGGCTGGTCTCGGTCATGCCGTAGGCGATGGTGACCTCGCTCATGTGCATCAGCTCCACCACCTGCTTCATCACCTCGATCGGGCAGGGCGAGCCGGCCATGATGCCGGTACGCAGGGTCGACAGGTCGAACTCCTTGAAGCGCGGATGGGCCAGCTCGGCGATGAACATGGTGGGCACGCCATGCAGGCCGGTGCACTTCTCGGCCTGCACCGTCTCGAGCACGGTGAGCGGGTCGAAGCCGTCGTTCGGATAGACGATGGCCGAGCCGTGCGTCAGGCAGGCCAGGTTGCCCAGCACCATGCCGAAGCAGTGGTAGAGCGGCACCGGGATGCACAGCCGGTCGTGCTCGCTCAGCTTCATGCATTCGCCGATGAAGAAGCCGTTGTTGAGGATGTTGCGGTGGCTCAGCGTGGCGCCCTTGGGGAAGCCGGTGGTGCCGCTGGTGAACTGGATGTTGATCGCGTCGTCGGCATCGAGCCGCGCGCCGACCCGGGCCACCGCCGGATCGTCCGGATCGCCTGCGGCCAGCAATTCGGCGAAGCCCAGCATGCCGGCGACCGGCGCGCGGCCCAGCTGCACGACGGTGCGCAGCGTCGGTGCGCGTGCGGCAACCAGCCGCCCGGGCGTCGAGTTCGCGAGCTCGGGCACCAGGTCGTTGACGATCGCCAGGTAGTCGCTGGTCTTGTAGGCCGTCATGGTGACGAGCATCTTGCAGCCGACCTTGTTGAGCGCGTATTCGAGCTCGGTCACCCGGTAGGCCGGGTTTATGTTGACGAGCACGATGCCGGCCTTGGCGGTGGCGATCTGCATCAGCAGCCACTCGCTGCCGTTGTGGGCCCAGATGCCGGCGCGGTCGCCGCGTTCGAGCCCGGCGCGCATCAGCGCGCTGGCCAGTCGGTTGGCCTCGCGGTCGAGTTCGGCGTAGGTGTAGCGCACGCCCTGGTGGCGCGAGACCAGCGCCTCGCGCTGTGGGAAGCGCGCTGCCATGGCCTCGAAATGGCGGCCGATGGGCACATCGATCAGGGGCTGGTCGGTCGCGCCGACATCGTGGCTGAGCGTGAGTCTCGTCATGTTTGTTTCTCCAAGCTGTCAGTCCCCCGACGGCGCCGCGGCGGCGGTGGGAGCGGCGTCCTTCGCCATGCCCTGCAGGCGCTTGAGCACGCCCTGGTAGGTGCTCGACTCGCGCAGCAGCCGGCCGCCCACTGCCCTGAGCTTGTCGACTTCCTCGTCGGTCAGCACGAAACTGGTCGGCAGGTTCATGAAGTATCGACGTTCGTCCGGGTCCTTGATCGAGTCGAAGCTGACGTCGATCGCGTCGAATTCGAGCAACGGCACCTCGGCCTCGGCCTCGGCCTTGGACATGCCGGCCAGGCGCTTCTGGGCGATCTCGTACTTGCGCGCGTCGTCCCAGCGCTTGGCGATGTCCTTCAGCAGTTCGACGGACTCGTAGGAGAAGTGATCGATCGGCACGCTGGAGGATTGCAGCAACTGCGAAATGATGCCCGGCGCCCGCGGGCCGCGGTCCCAGTCGGTCTTCGGCGCCGAGCGCGAATTGACCACGACCACCACGATGCGCCGGATGTTCTTGAAGTCGACCTGCTCCTGGAAGCTCGGGCTGGCCTCGACCTCCTCGAGCGCCTCGATCACGCCGCGCAGGCCCAGGTTGTCGGAAACGCCGCCGTCGACCACGTGCAGGTAGGGCCGGTTCTTGCTGTCCTCGAATGCCAGCATGTCCTGGTAGCGCAAGAGCGCCCGGCCGGCCGGCCGTTCGTTGCCGACGGTCACGTCGCCGACCCAGGCCGGCATCTGGGCGCCGCAGCGGCCGCCGTAGTTGCGGAAGGTCACCGGCGACAGCACCACCGGCACCGCCGACGAGGTCGCGGCCGCGCGCGACAGCCGCACCGGGTTCATGTCCGAGCAGATCAGGTCGAACTGCTCCTGCGAGAACTGGAAGCGGGCGCCGGTCGAGATGTCGGTGCCGGTCACCACCGCCGCCGGCGTGCCCTTGTTCAGCAGGTCGCCGAAGGTGGCGCCGCCGAACAGGATCTCGTCGTAGTAGTCGGCCGCCAGCTCGGAGCGGCCGAAGTCCGGGCTGGCCAGCTTGGGCCAGTTGAGCGGACTCAGGGCGCGCGAGGTCAGCACGCCCTGCACGTCGCGCTTGAGGAAGCGCTTCTCGTATTCGGTGAAGAGCCGGTCGCCGTACAGCGCATAGGCCAGCGCGGTGAAGCTGCCGCCCGAGACGCCGGTGACCAGGTCGACCTCGGACAGCATGCTGCGGCTGTGGCCGTTCACCACCACGTTGGTGCGGCGCAGTTCCTCCAGCACGCCATAGGACAGCGCCGCCGCCCGCGTGCCGCCGCCCGAGAAGGTCAGCATCACCAGCGAATGCTTGTCGTTGCCGGGGCCCAGGGAGCGCTTCAGCAGCTTCCCGATGCGGTAGCCGTGGTCCGGGTCCACGTGCTGGATCGGCGGGTTGATTGGCGCGATCGAATTGCAGCCGGCCAGCAGCAGGGCGCCCAGCGCGCCGAGGAGTACATGCGCCATGTGCCGCGGCGGCGAAGGCAGCGGCGGACACGGCGGGGTCGAGCCGATCGTCGGGTTCATCGCGCGGCGCCCGCTCGGGAATCGCAAGGTCATGAAGCTCATTCGCTGGAGAGAAGCATGGATCGCGCGGGAAAAGCTCCCATGCGGCTCGTGAATATTCTCAGAACTAGCAAGAAATATACTTCCTGCTTGACGGTCGCCTTGCCAGCCGGCCAGGCAATATGCCTCCAGGCCGAGCACGACCCCAACGCCAAGGACTTTCCATGACCCAGTGGAGCCAGCCGGCATGACGCTGCAAGCCCTGATCCTTCTCGTGATGCAGCTGAGCATCATCGCCACGATCTTCGGCTTCGGCATGGAGGCGACCAGGGCCGACCTGCTCTACGTCGCCACCCGCCCCGGCCGCCTGGTGCGCGCGGGGCTGGCGATGTTCATCCTGATGCCGCTGCTCGCGGTGGCGCTGTCGAAGGCCTTCGACTTCAAGCCGGCGGTCGAGATCGCGCTGGTGGCGCTGGCGATCTCGCCGATCCCGCCGCTGCTGCCGCGCAAGCAGGGCAAGGCCGGCGGCGGCGCTTCCTTCTCGCTCGGGCTGATGGTCACGATGGCACTGCTGTCGCTGGTCTTCATCCCGATCGCCACGCAGCTGCTCGGCTACTTCTACGGGCGCGCCTTCACGATGCAGCTGCTGCCGATCGTGCTGCTGGTGCTCAAGGTGGTGATCGCGCCGATCCTGGCGGGGATGCTGTTCCGCCGCTGGCTGCCCGGGCTCTCCATGCGCATCGCCAAGCCGCTGCAGCTGGTCTCGACCATCGCGCTGGGGCTGACCGCGCTGGTGATCATCGTCGCCAGCTCGCGCGCGATCCTCGCGGAAGTCGGCAATGGCACCCTGGTGGCGATCATCACCTTCATCTTCGCCGGCCTGCTCATCGGCCACCTGCTCGGCGGCCCGGATCCCAACGACCGCACGGTGCTGGCCCTGTCGACCTCGTCGCGGCATCCCGGCATCGCCATCGCGATGGCCTCGGCCAACTATCCCGGCGACCGCAGCATCGCGGCGGCGATCCTGCTCTACCTGCTGGTCAACCTGGTGGTGTCGGTTCCCTACACGGTGTGGCGCAAGAAGCGGGTGGCGGCGCAGGCTGCCGCGGCTAGGGCCTGTTAACACTATGCAAGGGGTCGCGAAGCTCGCCAGCGCCTGCCCGTCAAGGCGCGCTGCGCCGTGCGTGCGTTGGCACGCACAAGCAGCGCAACGCCGAGGGGCGGGCTCTGGCGTGCTTCCCTGCGGGTTGCTGTGCAACGCGATCCCCTTGCATAGCGTTAACAGGCCCTAGGCCGGCCGGCGCATCCTGAACAGGCGCTCGGCATCGATCGCGAAATAGTCGGCCGGCCCGCCGCCGCGCAGGATCGGCTGGGCGGCGGCGGTGTCGTAGATGCCGTCGCGCAGCAGCGCCCTGTCGATGTGGACCGCCACCACCTCGCCGAAGGTCATCCACGAATCGATGGGGCTGCCATCCGCGGCCTGCAGCCGGATGCACTGGGTGAGCCGGCATTCGAAGCTCACCGGGCTCTCGCCCACCCGCGGCACGCCCACCAGCCGCGAGGGCACCGGCGTCAGGCCCGCGAGCGCGAACTCGTCGACCTCGGACGGCACCGGCGCGCTGGTCGCGTTCATCGCCTCGGCCAGCGGCCGGGTGGCGAGGTTCCAGACGAACTCGCCGGTCTCCTGGATGTTGCGCACAGTGTCCTTGTAGCCGATGCTCGAGAAGCCGACGATCGGCGGCTTGTAGTTGAAGCCGTTGAAGAAGCTGTAGGGCGCCAGGTTGAGCCCGCCGCCCCGGCCGCGCGAGGCGATCCAGCCGATCGGCCGCGGGCCGACGATGGCATTGAAGGGGTCGTGCGGCAATCCGCTGCCCAGGCGCGGTTCGTAGAAATGGATGTCTGGATCGGTCATGGCTGGCTCGCGGATGCGCGGCTTGGCGTCGGAAGCGCCATTGTCCAATGCCGGGAGACCGGCTTCGCCGCTAGACTTGCGCCGTGCGCCTACCCGCCCGCGCACCCCCGAGCACCACAACCGCGCACCTCAACGCAGTTCGCAAAGGCAGATCGCACCGATGCCCTCCTCACGGTCCAGGCTACCCGCGACACAGACGCCCGGCGCCGCTGACCCGCTGCACCACCGACTGCGCCTGCTCGCCGACAGCGCGGGCCGCTTCGAGGCGGCGGCCGGCGACGGGCAGCTGCATCGGGCGATCGTCGACGAAGCGGCCCGCCTGCTCGGCGCCCGGCGGGTGCTGCTCCAGTTGCACGACGCCCCGGGCGAGCGCATCGCCGACGCGCGGCTGCCGGCCGGCGAAAGCCCCGCCGCGCTGCTTGCCGCCATCGCGCCATGGCTGGCCGAATGCAAGCGCTCCGGCAGCGCGCGCCTTCGCCACGGACCGGAAGGCGTCGCTCCCGCCCTGCAACGCTCCTGCCTGGTCGTGCCGCTGCCGCTCGCCGGCTCGCGCACGGCAGGCGCCATCTACGCCGACGTCGAGGGCCCGGACGGCCGCTTCGGCGATGCCGACCGCGACCTGCTGGCGCTGCTGGCCGCCCAGGCCGCCGCCGCGCTCGCGCTGCATGCGGCCAGCGCCGAGAACGGCCGGCTGCACATCGAGGTCCACGAAGCGCTCGAACGCCAGAGCGCAACCGCCGAGGTGCTGCAGGTCATCAGCGGCTCGATGGCCGATGCGCAGCCGGTGCTCGACAAGATCATCGACAGCTGCCAGGGCCTGCTCTCCGGCTCCGAGCTGGGCATCTCGCTGCTCGGCCGGGACGGCCTGATCCACCTGGCGGCGCATCGCGGCTCGGCGCGCGAGACGCTGGCCCGCTTCTACCCCCGCGCGCCAGGTGCCCAGGGCGCGCCGATGAGCGACAGCGAGGTCGTGCAGGTGCCGGACGTGCTGGCAGCGCCGGGCCTGCCGCCCTTCATGCGCGAACTGGCCGAGACCAAGGGCAACTACTCGGTGCTGGTCGGCCCGCTGCTCTGGGAGGGCCGCAACATCGGCTCGATCCACGTGATCCGCGATCCGCCCGCGCCCTTCACCGACAAGGAGATGAAGCTCCTGAAGACCTTCTCGGACCAGGCGGTGGTGGCGATCCAGAATGCCCGCCTCTTCGAGGAGGCACAGGAGGCGCGGGCGGCGGCCGAGTCCGCCAACGATGCCAAGAGCGCCTTCCTGGCGACCATGAGCCACGAGATCCGCACTCCGATGAACGCGGTCATCGGCATGAGCAGCCTGCTGCTCGACACCGCGCTCGATGCCGAGCAGCGCGACTACGCATCGACCATCCGCGACTCGGGCGATTCGCTCCTGACCATCATCAACGACATCCTCGACTACTCGAAGATCGAGGCCGGCCGGATGGACATCGAGTCGCATCCCTTCGACCTGCGCGACTGCGTCGAATCGGCGCTCGACCTGGTCGGCGCCCGCGCCACCGACAAGAAGCTGGACATCGCCTATCTCTTCGAGGGCGAGGTGCCCGAAGGCGTCAGCGGCGACCTGACCCGGCTGCGCCAGGTGCTGCTCAACCTGCTGAGCAACGCGGTCAAGTTCACCGAGACCGGCGAGGTGGTGCTGACGGTCGGCGCCACGCCCGGCATCGGCGCACGCACCACCCTGCGCTTCGCGGTGCGCGACACCGGCATCGGCTTGACGGCCGCCGGCATGGCCCGGCTGTTCCGCTCCTTCTCGCAGGCCGACTCCGGCACCACCCGCAAGTACGGCGGCACCGGCCTCGGCCTGGCGATCAGCAAGCGATTGGCCGAGCTGATGGGCGGCAGCATGTGGGTCGAGAGCGAAGGCCCGGGACACGGATCGACCTTCTTCTTCACCATCGAGACCGAGGCGGCGCCGCTGCCGCCGAGCCGTGGCCGCGACTTCGCCGGCGTGCAACTGGAGCTGCGCGGCCAGCGGCTGCTCATCGTCGACGACAACGCGACCAACCGGCTCATCCTGGCGCAGCAGACCGCTCGTTGGGGCATGGCGCCGCGCGACACCGGATCGCCGTCGGAAGCATTGCGCTGGCTGGCCCAGGGCGAGCGCTTCGACGTCGCCATCCTCGACATGCACATGCCCGAGATCGACGGCATCGAGCTGGCCAGGCGCATCCGCGCGAGCGATACGACGCTGCCGCTGGTGCTGTTCAGCTCGCTGGGCCGGCGCGAGCCGACCGGCGCCGGCTCGCTGTTCAAGGGCTTCCTGTCGAAGCCGATCCACCAGTCGCAGCTTTTCGACACCATGGCCACCCTGCTCGCGCACGAGCCCGGCACCCGCCCGCCCCCGGCCGCACCGGCGAGGCCGCAGATCGACCCGACCATGGCGGCGCGACATCCGCTGCGCATCCTGCTGGCCGAGGACAACGCGGTGAACCAGAAGCTGGCCATGCGCCTCCTGCAGCAGATGGGCTACAGAGCCGACCTGGCTTCCAACGGGGTCGAGGCGGTCGAGTCGGTGCAGCGCCAGAGCTACGACGTGGTGCTGATGGACGTGCAGATGCCCGAGCTCGACGGCCTGGACGCGACCCGCCAGATCCGCTCGCTGCTGGATGACGGCCGGCGTCCGCGCATCGTCGCCATGACCGCCAACGCGATGCAGGGCGACGAGCAGATGTGCGTCGACGCCGGCATGGACGACTACCTGACCAAGCCGATCCGCGTCGACCGGCTGGTGCAGGCGCTCAACAATGTGCCGGCCCGCGCCGGACGATGAACATGAACCCACCGACCATCGACCAAGCCACCTTCACCGAACTGCAGGAGGCGGCCGGCAGCGACTTCGTCCAGGAACTCGTGCAGACCTTCCTCGAGGAGGCGCCGGTGATGCTGCAGGAACTGCGCGAGGCCCTGGCGGCGGGCGACGCCGATGCCTTCCGCCGCGCCGCCCATTCGCTGAAATCGAACAGCCTCACCTTCGGCGCCCTGCCCCTGGGCGCCTTGGCGCGCGAGCTCGAACAGGGCCCGCCCGGCACCGGCACGCCGGCCGCGCTCGACGCGCTGGCCGCCGAATACGCGCGCGCCGCCGCCGCCCTGACGGAGCTGGCACGTGGCTGACCTGCGCGATGCGCCGGCCCGCCTGCTGGTGGCCGACGACAACAAGATCAATCGCCTGCTGCTGACGCGTACGCTGGAGCTGCAGGGCCATCGGGTCGACTGCGCCGAGAACGGCCGCATCGCGCTCGACATGCTGCGCGCCGGCGCCTTCGACCTGCTGCTGCTCGACATGGAGATGCCCGAGATGGACGGCTTCGAAGTGCTGGAGCAACTGGTCGGCGACCCGAAGCTGCGCGACACGCCGGTGATCGTCACCTCCTCGCTCGAAGGCCTGACCCACATCGTGCGCTGCATCGAACTCGGCGCCGACGACTACCTGCACAAGCCGATCAACGCGGTGCTGCTGAAGGCGCGCATCGGCACCAGCCTCGAGAAGAAGCGGCTGCGCGACCAGCAGAAGGACCTGGTGCGCCGCTTCGCGACATCGGAGGTGGCGCAGGACCTGCAGCAGTCGGGCTTCGCGCTGGGCGGCCGGCGCATCGAGGGCACGGTGATGTTCTCGGACATCCGCGGCTTCACCTCGCTGGTCGAGTCGCAACCGCCGGAAGAAACCATCGAGCTGCTCAATGCCTACTACGCGCTGATGTTCGATGCCATCAACGGCCAGGGCGGCGTGGTCAACCAGATGATCGGCGACGGGCTGATGGCCATCTTCGGCGCGCCGCTGGCATTGGCCGACCATGCGGCGGCGGCGGTGCGCGCGGCGCTGGGCATGGTCGAGATGGTCGCGATGCTCAATGCCGAGCGCGCCGACGGCGGCAAGTCCGCGATCCGAATCGGCGTCGGAATCGCCAGCGGCGAGATGGTGGCCGGCTACACCGGCACCCAGAAGCGCGCCACCTACACCTGCATCGGCGACACGGTGAACCTCGCGGCGCGGCTGGAGGCGCACACCAAGGAGGCCGGACGGACCATCCTCATCGATGCGGCGACGCGCGCCGCGCTGGACGGCCGCTTCGAGCTGGAGCCTATGGGCGAGGCCCTCTTTCGCGGCAAGTCGGCGCCGGTCGAGGTCTATGCGGTGGTGGAATATGGAACGGCGGGCAGCTGAGGCCGATGCCGCGCCTTTGCGCCTTCAATCGGAATCCGGCCGCTTGACGCACTGCACCTGGCGCGGCGTGCCGTTCGACAAGTTGCCGCCGGTGATCTTCTTGACCTCGCCCGCGGGGCAGCGCCCGTCGTCGACATAGACCACCTCGCCGTGCCGGATGCTGCCCTCGGCCGGCATCTTCTTCAGCACCTGGACGGCGGCGGATGCGTGGCCCGCGGCGAAGGTGCCGAGCAGCACGGCCGCCGCGATGCGCGCAAGGCCGGCAGGCCGGCGATCGGCGGGATGGGGCTTGGATGGATGGGCGGCCATGCGCCGATTTTGCCCGAAGGGCCGGCCATGCCCTACCATGCGGCACAGGTCCACTTGGGGTTTTGCCTGTCATTGATGAAGCGCGGTTTCTACACGATCATGTCGGCGCAGTTCTTTTCGTCACTGGCCGACAGCGCGCTCTTCATTGCCGCCGTTGAACTGATGAGGTCCAGGGGCGCGCACGAATGGCAGCGCGCCGCGCTGATCCCGATCTTCGCCTTCTTCTACGTGGTGCTCGCGCCCCTGCTGGGCGCCTTTGCCGACAGCCTGCCCAAGGGCCGGGTCATGTTCATCAGCAACGCGATCAAGGTCGTGGGCTGCCTCATGATGCTGTTTGGCGCGCATCCGCTGCTGGCGTACGCGGTGGTCGGCCTCGGCGCCGCGGCCTACTCGCCGGCCAAGTACGGCATCCTCACCGAGCTGCTGCCGGCCTCGCAATTGGTCAAGGCCAACGGCTGGATCGAGGGCCTCACCATCGCCTCGATCATTTCCGGCATCGTGCTCGGCGGGCAATTGGTCGGTCACACGATATCGGGCTTCCTGCTTCGCTTCGACTTCCCGCTGATCGACACCGGCGTGGCCACGCCGGGCCAGGCCGCGATCTCGCTGCTGACGCTGGTCTACATCCTCGCGGCCGCCATCAACACGCGCATTCCCGACACCGGCGTCGAGCTGCGCCCGATCCGGGCCAATCCGAGCCGCAGCATGCTGGCCAACCTGTTCGCCCTGCTGCCCGATTTCTGGCACTGCAACTCGCGGCTGTGGCGCGACAAGCTGGGCCAGATCTCGCTCGCCTCGACCACGCTGTTCTGGGGCGCCAGCGGCAACCTCAAGTACGTGGTGCTGGCCTGGGCATCGCTGGCGCTGGGCTACGACATGGCCAAGGCCTCGTCGCTGACCGGCGTGGTCGCCATCGGCACCGCGGCCGGCGCGGTGCTGGCGTCGATGCGGGTGCGGCTGGACAATGCCACCGCCGTGATTCCGCTCGGCATCGCGATGGGCCTGATGCTGATCGGCATGAACGGCATACGGCACGTCTGGGTGGCGGTCCCCTTCCTGGTGTTGCTCGGCGGGCTGGGCGGCTATCTGGTCGTGCCGATGAACGCGCTGCTGCAGCATCGCGGCCACAACCTGATGGGCGCCGGCCGGTCGATCGCGGTGCAGAACTTCAACGAGCAGGCCAGCGGCCTGATCCTCGGCGCGCTCTACAGCCTGTTCACCGGATTCGGCTTCTCGGCCTATGCGGCCATCGACGCCTTCGGCATCGTGCTGGCGGGCGTGATGGGGTTGATCTGGCTGTGGCATCGGAGCAATGTACGGCGCCATCCCGAGGAGATGCGTCACCTCCTGGCGATCGCGCGCAGCGACAAGCACCATTGAGTCGCCGGAGCCCTTCAGAGTTCGAGGTCGAGCAGCCGCACGTACTGCTGGCCGCCGTGCATGTCCCGCTCCATCGCGCCGCCCTGCGGCCGCCGGCGCGGGTAGGAGATCTTCAGCACGCAGAGATCGGGCAGCCCGAAGGTCTTGACCAGCGCCGCATCGACATCGAACAGGGCGCCGATCGCCGCCGGCTGCAACTGCGCCGATCCGGCATGCCGGTCGAAGCTCGCGCGGTCGGGGAATGAGAGGTCGATGGTGATCCAGAACGGGCCCGCATTCTTCGAGCGCACATGGCGGCACACGTCGCCCAGCCTAGCCATGGACCTGCTCTCCGGGCTCGATGAAGACGGTGCGCACCAGTTCGAGCGGATCGGACACCTGCACCACATGGTTGAGCTTGAATTCGTAGACCTGCCCACGCTCGATCTCGGCCGGCGAGAAGGGAAAGGCGTAGCTCGGCATGCCCATCTCCTGCCTGACCGGGAAGTGGAAGAAGGACGGATTGCAGGTCTTGGCGATCTGGGTTGCGATCTGCTGGCTGGATGCGGTGGCGACGAAGAGCAGGCCGATCTCGCGCGGCCGGGCGGCCGTCGCCTCGACCGACCGGCCGTCGACCGCGTTCCAGCCATAGGGCCGCAGCGAGATGTCGAAATCGCCGGCCTCGGCGCCCATCATCCTGCGCACCCGCTCCACCAGCGCCTCGTGCATGCGGGCGATGAAGCCGTCGATGTCGGCCAGAACCGCGCGGTCCTGGATGCCGACCAGCATCAGCGTCTGCCAGCCGCCGGCACAGGCGCCCTCCAGCTTCATGGTGTAGGGCGCCGGCACGAATCGCGAGCCCGCGACCCGCACCACCCGATCATCGAGGGCCTCGTAGCGCGCGGCCGACACGTCGAGCGCGCCGCCCGGCTCGTGCAGCAGCAGCGGGTCGCTGTTCTCGTAGAGCATGTGGGCGGCGACGGTGGCCGGCGTGCAGCGCGCGTCGCCGGCCAGCGGCTCGACCTCGAAGACATCGGCGCCGACCCGGATCATCACGCCGTCGGCGCGCGCATGGGTGGTGCAGAGGCCGCCGCACTCCGCTGTCTTGCCGGCATGCCACGCCGCGCCAGCGCCGGCGCCGCGCATCAGCGGCAGCGCCGCCAGCACCGCGGTGTCGGTGGTGCGGCCGCCGAGCACGATGTCGGCACCGGCCTCGATCGCCGCCATGTAGGGCTCCGGGCCCATCAGCGCGACGATGTGGCTGCAGGCGCCGAACAGGGCGGGGTCGACGCCGGTCATCGGCGCCAGCGGCGCGATGCGGCCCTCGGCGGCGCGGCGCGCCAGCAGCGCGGCGTCCTGCTCGGAGTAGAGCAAGGCGATGCGCGGCTTCAATGCGTTCTCGCGGGCGATCTCGAGCGCGATGTCGCGGGTCCAGTCGAGCGCCATGTCGCAGCCCGAGGTGCCGCAGGAGCCGATCAGAAGCGGAATGCCCGCCTCGGCCTGCGCCAGCATCAGGATGCGCAGGTCGGACTTGATGGCGGAGCGCGAGTATTTGCAGAGGCCGGTCGCGAGGTAGGCCGGACCGCTGTCGGTGGACCCGGCATCGCAGGCGATGGCCTGCGCGCCGGCGGCGATGCCGGCCGCCACCTGGGCTTCGTCGACGCCCGCGCCGAGGGCTCCGGTCGGCACCAGGATGCTGGTCGTGGCTGGCATGCGCGGATTCACTGGTCTATCTCCTGTGCCTGGCGGTGGCGCATCGATTAGAGGACGTTGCGGCCGGGCTGGCAATCGCCTGCGACCCGTAGACGCCGGCTACAGTGGCAGCACCGATCCACCGCAGACCGCTTCCACTTCCGCATGTCCAACCTCATCGTCCATGGCGGCACGCCGCTGCGCGGCCGCATCACCCCTTCCGCCAACAAGAACGCCGTGCTGCCGGTGCTCTGCGCCACGCTGCTGAGCAGCCAGCCAGTGCGCCTGCTCGGCGTGCCCGACATCACCGACGTGCGCAAGATCCTCGACATCTTCCGCATGCTGGGCAGCGAGGTGCGGCTCGATGCGGCGAACGGCACGCTGGAGCTGCACCACCGCGACACCACCTTCGATGCGTCGCGCCACCGGCTGCCCGAGGAGATGCGTTCCTCGATCATGCTGGTGCCGCCGCTGCTCGCGCGCTTCGGCATCGCGCGCCTGGAGGACAACGTCAAGGGCTGCACCCTGGGCGTGCGCGAGATCGATCCGCATGTGGACGTGTTCCGCCGCTTCGGCGGCACGGTGGAGCGCGTCGACGGCTCGCTGCTGGTGCGAAGCAGCGGCGCGCTGACGCCGACCGAGCACTGGCTGGACTATGCGTCGGTCACGACGACCGAGAACTTCGTGCTCTGCGCGGTGGCCGCCGAGGGCAGCTCGACGCTCACCAATGCGGCCTCGGAGCCGCATGTGCAGGAGTTCTGCCGCTTCATGGCTTTGCTGGGCGCGCGCATCGAGGGCATCGGCACCTCGCGGCTCACGGTGCATGGCGGCCTGGCGCTGGGCGGCGGCGAATTCCGCTTCGACGAGGACTTCCACGAGATCACCACCTTCCTCGCGCTCGGCGCCATCACCGGCGGCGACGTGGCGGTGCGCAACAGCGCGCCGGGCAACTTCCCGCTGATCGACCGCAGTTTCGAGAAATTCGGCGTGCGCATCGTGCACGAGGACGGCTGGTCGCGCGCGCTGCGCGAGGGCCCGCTGGAAGTGCAGACGCCGTTCACGAGCAACGTGCTCACCAAGATTGAGGCGGCGCCCTGGCCCTACTTCCCGGTCGACCTGCTGCCGATCTTCATCGCGCTGGGCGTGCGGGCCAAGGGCAATGCGATGTTCTGGAACAAGGTCTACGACGGCGCGCTCGGCTGGACCGGCGAGCTGTCGAAGTTCGGCGCTCATGTGTTCTCGTCCGACCCGCACCGCCTGATCACCTTCGGCGGCAATCCGCTGAGCCCGGCGGTGGTCGAGAGCCCCTACATCATCCGGGTGGCGATCGCCCTCTTCATGGTGGCGGCGAGCATCGAGGGCCGATCGGAGATCCGCAATGCGGCGCCGATCCGCCGCGCCCATCCGCGCTTCGTCGAGAACCTGCGCAGCCTGGGCGTGCAGGTCGAATGGACCAGCGAGGAATGAAGAAAGACGCGGCCGCAGCGCGCGGCCCGGACGCCTAGGCGTCCCCGACGAGCCGACTCGTCGATCGATGGCGCGCGGCGACCCAGAAGCACAGCTGCGCCAGCACCCCGGTGCCGGCCAGCACCAGCGCCGCGGCCAGCGCCGGGTTGCCGCTGCCCAGCGCCACCAGCGAGGTGCAGAAGGCGCCCACCGTCATCTGGGTGAAGCCATAGAGACCCGAAGCGGAGCCGATCACCTGCGGATCGACGCTGATCGCCTGGGCCAGCGCCGTCGGCGACGCCATGCCGACGCCAACTGTGAACACGAATACGGTCACGACCACGAAAGGCACCGAGAGCCGGTCCAGCAAGGTCCCGGCCAGGAAGACGAAGGCGGCGATCACGCTGAGCAGGTTGGAGCGCACCAGCAGGCGCTGCACCGAGACGCGCGTGATGAGGCGGCTGGTCAGCACGCTGCCGAGCCACATGCCCGACACCAGGATCGCGATGGCGACGCTGGCCTCGTGGATCGAGCGGTGCAGCTGGTCGACGAAGACGAAGGGCGCCGCCGCGATGAAGGCATACATCGAGGTGGTCGCGCAGCCGCCGCCCACCGCGAAGCCGACGAAGGAGCGCGACTGCAGCAGGTGCCGGTAGTGGCGCATCAGCACGCCGGCGCCGGCCTGCGATCCGGGCCGGCCGGTCTCGGGTAGCAGCTGCCAGGCGCAGGCCAGGCCGACCAGGCCGAGCAAACACAGGAAGACGAGCACCGAACGCCAGCCCAGCGCCGACACCAGCAGGCCGCCGAAGAGCGGCGCGAAGCTCGGCCCGATGGTCACCATCAGGTTCATCAGCGCTAACCGGCGCGCCGCCTCGCCGCCGACCGCCGTGTCGCGCACCATGGCCCGGCCCAGCACCATGCCGGCGCAGCCGCCGAGCGCCTGGAACAGCCGCGCGGCGATCAGTGCCTGGGCCTGGGGCGCCAGCGCGGCGGCCAGCCCGGAGACGATGTAGAGCACCAGGCCGCCCATCAGCACCGGCCGCCGGCCATAGCGATCCGACAAGGGGCCGTAGGCCAGCTGCCCGATCGCCAGGCCCAGGATGTAGAGGCTCACGGTCCACTGCATGGTGCCGGCGCTGGCCCCGAGGTCGAGCGCCGCGCTCGGCAGCGCCGGCACGAAGATATGCACCCCCACCGTGCCGCTGAAGACCAGCATCGCCAACAGCCACAGCGGCGCATGCGGCGCGCTCGGGCTGAGGCTGGCCCGGCTCATGTGCCGACCGCCATGTCGGGGATGACGCAGCCCAGGCGCTGCTCCAGGGCCTCGAAGACGCGCAGCGTCGCGGCCAGGTCGGTGTCGGCGACCTCATCGAAGAGCCCGGCGCGCAGCTGGTGCAGGGTGTCCTCGATGCGCGCCTGCGCGTCGGCGCCGGCGGGCGTGAGATGCAGGGTGCGGGCGCGGCCGTCGGCAGGGTCGTCGCGGCGCTGCACCAGCCCCGCCGCCACCAATTGGTCGAGCAGGCGCACCAGCGAAGGCCCCTCGATGCCGAGCAGCTCGGCGATCTGGCCCTGCCGCACGCCATTGCCATGGCGCCCGATCATGAGCAGCGGCCAGGCCAGCGCATGCGACACGCCGATATGGGCCACCGCCCTGTCGGCCGCCGCGCGATAGGCGCGCTGCAGCACCGACAGGCGCATCGTCAGCGACTGCAGTGCGCGTTCGCGTGCTGCGGCGGGGCGGGACCGGGGTCGGCTGGTTTCGGCTGGCATCTGCTGGATAGATAGCTCACTATCGATCGATCTTAGTCGACGAATGCGCTCCGACGCCGGCCTTCAGACACCCGATGCGGCGGTCAGCGGCCATCGGCGGCTATCCGCAGCCTGTTTCGGACGGGCAAAAAAAAGCCCGGTCGCCATGACCGGGCCTGGAGGCGAGCGCCGCGATCAGCGGTCTTCGCCCTGCTGAGCTTCACGCACCGCATCGAATTCGCTGAAAGCCATGTGGCGGAGTGCGCCGGCGCCGAGTGCCAGCGCGCCGAGCGCCGTGAACCAGAGCAGGCCCGACAGTCCCAGTTCGCCGCCGTTCTCGTGCACCGAGAAGAGCATCGAGGCGACGACGATCACGGCCAGCAACACCGGCACGAGCAGCAGCACATTGGCCTTCGCGCGGCCATTGGCGCCGCGGGCCGTGCGCAGCGAGATCGAGTTGAGAGCGGATGCGGTGGTGGTCATTGCGACTCCAGGAAGTGGATGGGCCGAAGCCCGATGTCGCAATTGTGCGGGTAAACCCTAGTGATTACCAATTTATAACGGTGATGCCGAACATTCACCTTCGTGATGCTTCAGCCTTGGGGCGGCGTCCCGCCCGCCTGCAGCAGCCGCAATATCGCCGCCTCCGCATCCGGCCCGCCCAGCAATGCCGGCGTCAGCAGCGCATTGGCCTGGATGATCCGCGCCACGCAACCGGTCCAGCCGGTCTGGTGGCTGGCGCCGATGCCCGCGCCGGTGTCGCCGTGGAAGTATTCATGGAACTGCAGCAGGTCGCGCCAGTGCGGATCGTCGCGGAAAGGATGCGCCTGGCCGAAGGCCGGCCGAGCGCCCGATGCATCGCGCAGGAAGGTACGCGTCAGGCGCTCGCCGAGTTCGCGCGAGACCTCGAGCAGGCTCATCATCTTCCCCGAGCCGGTCGGGCATTCGATCTTGAAGTCGTCGCCGTAATAGGCATAGAGCCGCAGCAGCGAGGTATAGAGCAGGTAGTTGACCGGCATCCACACCGGCCCGCGCCAGTTCGAATTGCCGCCGAACATCCCCGAATCCGAATCGCCCGGCACATAGCCGACGCGGTATTCCTGGCCGCCCTGGGAGAACACGTAGGGGTGCTCCAGGTGATGGCGCGACAGCGCGCGGATGCCGTGCGGCCCGAGGAACTCCGATTCGTCGAGCATGCGCGACAGGATGCGGCGCAATTTGTCCTCGCTGACCACCGCCAGCATCCGGCGATCCGCAACGCCGCGCTGGCTCGGCAGGTGCATGCCATTGGCCAGCTCGGGATGGCGTTCGATGAAGAGACGGCTGCGCTCGACGAATCGCGCGAGCCGCGCGACCGTCGCGTCCTCGAACACAGCCACCGCGGCCAAGGGCAGCAGCCCGACCATCGAGCGCACCTTGAGCCGTTGCGCGCTGCCGTCCGGCATGCGCAGCACGTCGTAGAAGAAGCCGTCCTCCTCGTCCCACATCTCGTCATGACGCTCGCCGACCCGGTCCATCGCGCCCGCGATGAACATCGTGTGCTGGAAGAACTTCTCGACGAATTCCTCGTAGAGCGGCTCGACCATCGCCAGCTCGGCCGCGATGCGCAGCATCTGCTGGCTGAAGAACACCATCCAGGCGGTTCCGTCGGCCTGGTCGAGATAGCCGCCGGTGGGCAGCGGCTTGGAGCGATCGAACACGCCGATGTTGTCGAGCCCGAGAAAGCCGCCCTCGAACACGTTGGCGCCGGTGCGGTCCTTGCGGTTGATCCACCAGGTGAAGTTGACCAGCAGCTTCGAGAAGGCGTATTTCAGGAACTCGACGTCTCCCTGGTCTCCGCGCCGCTCCTTGTCGATCAGGTAGAGCTGCATCGTGGCCCAGGCATGCACCGGCGGGTTCACGTCGCCGAAGTTCCATTCGTAGGCCGGCAGCTGGCCATTGGGATGCAGGTAGTCGTTGCGCAGCACCAGGCTCAACTGGCGCTTGGCGAAGTCCGGGTCGACCATGCCCAGCGGGATCATGTGGAAGGCCAGGTCCCAGGCCGCATACCACGGGTACTCCCACTTGTCGGGCATCGAGATGATGTCGTCGTTGAACATGTGGCCCCAGGCGCTGTTGCGCACCGGCTTGCGGGCCTGCTCGGGCAGGTCGGCGCCGGCACCGTGCTCCTCCAGCCAGAGCCCGACGTCGTAGTTGAAGTACTGCTTGGTCCACAGCATGCCGGCCAGGGCCTGGCGCAGCACGTTGGCACGATCGGGGTCGGCCGCCACGGCGGCCGGCGTGATCGACTGGTAGAAGGCATCTGCCTCGGCCAGGCGTGCCGCGAACACGGCATCGAAGTCGGTGAAGGAGCCGGCATGGGGCGCTCGCGTCGTCAGGCGCAGCCGCAGCACCTGCGAGCCGCCGGCCGGAATGCTGGTCGACAGGTGCGGCGCGGCCTTGGTGCCGCGTGGCTGCGGATTCACGGCCGCCGCGTTGCCGTGCACCAGATACTCGTGGAAGGCGTCCTTCACATGAGGCGACGCATTCTGGCCGTCGAAGAGGCGCGCGTTGTTGGTCTCGTTCTCGGTGAAGAGCAGCGGCAGGTCGCCGTCGCAGATCAGGTAGTAGTCAGGTAGCGGCGGCTTCAGCAGCGGATCGCCCTGCCGCGCCCGGACCGCGGTGCCGCCGGCGAAGTCGACCTTGTCGATCGACGGCTTGCCTTCCTGCTCCTCTTGCGTTTCCCACGACCAGGTGTTGCGGAACCACAGGGTGGGCAGCAGGTGCAGCGGCGCCGCGTCGGGGCCGCGGTTGAAGAGGCTGATCTTCACCAGCATGTCGTCCGGCCCCGCCTTGGCGTATTCGACGAAGACGTCGAAGTAGCGGCTGCCCTCGAAGACGCCGGTGTCCAGCAGTTCGTACTCGGGCTGGTCGCGCCCGCGCTCCCGGTTGGTCCTGACCAGGTCCTCGTAGGGATAGGCGGCCTGCGGGTACTTGTACAGGTACTTCATGTACGAGTGCGTGGGCGTGGAGTCGACGTAGAAGTAATACTCCTTCACGTCCTCGCCATGGTTGCCTTCGGAATTGGCCAGGCCGAAGGCCCGCTCCTTGATGATCGGGTCCTTCCCGTTCCACAGCGCCAGCGCGAAGCACAGCAGTTGCCGGTCGTCGCTGATGCCGCCCAGCCCGTCCTCGCCCCATCGGTAGGCCCGCGAGCGCGCATGGTCGTGGGTGAAGTAGTTCCAGGCGTCGCCGTCGTGGCTGTAATCCTCGCGCACCGTGCCCCATTGGCGTTCGCTCAGGTAGGGCCCCCATCGCTTCCAGGGTGCGACTTCGTTGCGGGCTTCGTCGAGACGGGTTCTCTCTGCATCGCTCACGGTGTGCTCCTTCGGCCAGGAAGCCCCGGAGTTTAGGCCGCGAACGGGCGCAATAGATGACAAAGCGACGAGGCCGCTTCACTCCGTCTTCAGCGGGTGCTCGGGCAGGAACTGGATCGCCAGCAGCGCAAGCGCCACGATGCAGGCGCCGAGGAAGAAGGTGGTCGCCAGCGCATGGCGGTAGACCGCGATCACCTCGGGCGTCAGCACGCCGGACTGGCGCAGGCCGCCTTCGGCCACCGCGCGCAGCGCGTCGCCGGCCAGGCCGCCCGAGCGCTCGAACGAGCGCAGCTGCCAGTTCACGATCGCACCCGAGCCGGTGACGCCGACCAGGCCTCCCAGCGATCGGGCGAAGGCCAGCGTCGCGGTGCCCACGCCACGGCGCGCGGCCGGCAGCTTGTTCTGCACCGCGATGGTCATGTTGGGCATCACCAGGCCGAGCCCCAGCCCGAGGAAGAAGATCGCCGACTCGATCGCGACCAGCCCCTGCGCGGTCGAGATGCTCCAGGCCAGCACCGCGAAGGCCGCGGTGGCGATGCTCAAGCCGCCGACCTGGGCCGGCTTGTAGCGGCCCGACCGCAGCAGCACCCGCCCGTTGTAGATGGACGAGATGACCACGCCGATCATCAGCGGGCTGGTGAGCAGCCCCGAATGCCCCGGGCTGACCCCCATCACCAGCTGGAAGAAGAGCGGGAAGAAGACGCTCGCGCCGAGCAGGCCCATGAAGGTGAGCGCCAGCACGATGCAGGCGATCCTGAAGAGCCTGTCGCCGAACAGGTCCAGCGGCAGCACCGCATCGCGGTTGTTGCGCGCATGGACGATGAAGGCGCCGGCCAGCGCAAGGGCGAGCGCCGCGCAGACCGCGATCGGCGCCGAATCCCAGGCCCACTCCGAACCGCCAAGCGACAGCACCAGCAGGAAGGCGGTGGTCGCGCCGGTCAGCAGCATCGCGCCCAGGTAGTCGATCGGCGTGTCGCGCCGCACATGCGGCCGGCGCAGGGCGCGGGCGATCATGTAGAGCGCCAACGCGCCCACGGGCAGGTTGATGTAGAAGATCCAGTGCCAGGACAGCACGGTGGTGATGACGCCGCCCAACACCGGCCCGACCACGCTGCAGGCCGCGAACACCGCCGCAATCGAGCCCTGCTTGGAGCCGCGCCGCGCCGGCGGCAGCAGGTCGCCGATGGTGATCTGGCTCAGCGGCAGCAGGCCGCCGGCACCCAGCCCCTGCACCGCGCGAAAGACGATCAGCTGCGTGAGGTTCTGCGCCAGGCCGCACAGCATCGAGCCGGCCAGGAAGGTCAGCACCGCGACGTAGATCATCGGCTTGCGGCCGAAGTGGTCGCTGAGCTTGCCGTACAGCGGCATCACGCTGGTCGACGCCAGCACATAGGCGGTGACCACCCAGGCCAGGTGATTGAGCCCGCCCAGTTCGCTGACGATGCGCGGCAAGGCGGTCGCGACGATGCTCTGGTCGAGCGCGCCGAGGCCGTTGACGATCATCAGCCCGACGAAGACCGACTGGATCTCGCGCTCGGTCGGCGCGCCGGCGGCGGCCGCCGGTTGCAGCCTCGGCGAGTGGATGGAACCCGCAACCGGCGGTCGATCGCGGGCCGGCACGCTCGCTCTAGGCCTTGACGGGCGCAGCGCCCAGTTCGGCGCGCTTGTCGTGCCCGATGATCAGCACCAGGGCGAAGGCCAGCACCGACAGCAGCGCCAGGAACAGCACCGCGTAGAAGTCGTTGCCCATCTTGTCCTTCAGCACGCCGAAGATGGTCGGGCCGATGTAGCCGCCCAGGTTGCCGATCGAGTTGATCCAGGCGATGCCTGCCGCCGCCGCCACGCCGCTCAGCAGGGCGGTCGGCACGGTCCAGAACACCGGCAGCGCGGTGAAGATCCCGAAGGCCGCCACGGTGACGGCGGCCATCTTCGGGATCGGCGCATCGAACATCGCGGCGCCGACCAGGCCGACGAAGATGCAGGCCAGCGGGATCAACAGGAAGGGCAGGCGTTCCTGACGGGCATCTGACCAGCGCGTCCAGTAGACCATCGCGATCGCGCCGATCAGGTAGGGAAAGGCGTTGATGAAGCCGATCTGCACGTTGCTGAGGCCGCCGAAGCCCTTGATGATCTGCGGCAGGAAGAAGCCCAGGCCGTACAGCGGCACCGTGATGCCCATGTAGACGAAGCCCAGCGCGATCACCTTCCAGTTGAACAACGACTGTTTCCAGGAAATCTTGTGGATCGATTCGCGCTGCGCCTGCTCGGCGGCCAGCGTCTTCTCCAGCCAGTCGCGCTCGGCCGGCTCCAGCCACTTGGCATCGCGCGGACGGTCGGGCAGGTAGAACAGCACCACGAAGGTCAGCACCAGCGCGGGCAGCGCCTCTAGGATGAACAGCCACTGCCAGCCGTGCATGCCCCAGAAGCCATCCATGTTGAGGATGTAGCCCGAGATCGGCGAGCCGATCACCGTCGAGATCGGCACGGCGAACATGAACCAGCCGACGATGCGCGCACGGTAGGCCGCCGGGAACCACAGCGTGATGTAGAAGATCACGCCCGGGAAGAAGCCGGCCTCGGCCATTCCAAGCAGGAAGCGCACCACATTGAAGCTGGTCGCGCCGCCGACCCAGGCCTGGGCCGCCGACAGCACGCCCCAGCTGAACATGATCCGGGCGATCCAGCGGCGGGCGCCGAAGCGTTCGAGCGCCAGGTTGCTCGGCACCTCGAACAGGAAGTAGGCGATGAAGAAGATGCCGGCGGCACTGCCGAAGACCGCGCTGGTGAAGCCCAGGTCCTTGGACATCGCGGCACCCGCGAAGCCCAGGTTGACCCGGTCCAGGTAGGCGACGAAATAGCACACCATCAGCAGCGGCAACAGGCGCCAGCTGACTTTCGAGACGGTGCTCTGCTCAACGGAATTCATTCGGTCTCCAGTCGTTGTTGTCTGCGCGCGGCGTGTCGCGCCGGCTGAGGGTTATACAACGGGCGCTGCGCGAGCGCAGGACGCGCCGTCGCGCAAGCGCATGCGGCGCCCTATTCGAGCCGCACGTTGCCCGCGCGGATAACCTCGCGCCAGCGCACCAGTTCGGTCTGCATCAGCTTCGCGAAGACCTCGGGCGTCTGCGGCGTGACCTCGGCACCCTCGCCGGCCAGGCGCTCGACCACCTCGGGCCTGCCGAGGATCTCGTTGATCTGCCGATTGAGCCTGGCCACGATGTCGGCGGGCATGCCGGCCGGCCCCACGATGCCGTACCACTGGTCGGCTTCGAAGCCCGGATAGCCCGATTCGGCCACCGTCGGCACGTCGGGCAGCGCCTTGGCCCGGCGCGGCGACGACACCGCCAGTGCGCGCAGCTGCCCGGCCTTGACCTGGCCCAGCACCGCCGGAATGCCGGTGAACAGCATCTGGATCTGGCCGGCCAGCAGTTCGGTCACCGCCGGCGCGGTGCCGCGATAGGGCACGTGCTGCAGCTGCGTGTGGGTCTGCAGCTTGAAGTATTCGGTCGCGATATGGGCCGCGCTGCCATTGCCGCCCGAGCCGTAGTTGATGCGGCCGGGGTTGGCCTGCGCATAGGCCACCAGTTCCTTCACCGTCTTGGCGGGAACGGAGGGATGCACGACCAGCAGGTTGGGCACGCGCGCTACCCAGGCGACCGCGCTGAAGCTCTTGATCGGGTCGTAGGGCAGCTTCGGATAGAGCGAGGGCGTGACGGCCAGCGTGCCGATGTGGCCCATCAGGAGCGTGTAGCCGTCGGGCGCCGACTTGGCGACCTTGTCGGCGCCGATGCTGCCGCCGGCGCCCGGCACGTTCTCGATCACCACCGGCTGGCCCCAGGCCTTGGTGAGCCCCTCCCCGACGGTGCGCGCCAGGATGTCGGTCGAGCCGCCGGGCGTGAAGGGCACGATCATGCGGATGGGCTTGGACGGGAAATTCGCCGCGCCATCGTCGCGCGCGAAAGCCGAGGCAGGCAGTGCGCCGGCCGCGGCGCCGGCAAGAAGCCATCGATGGATGGCACGGCGTCGAAGCTGCGCCGGAAGATCGCAAGGGTTCATCGGTAGAAGTCTGGTGGGCACGGAGGGACGGCATGTTGACACAATCGGCGATCCACCCCACAGGAGAAATCATGCCGTCCAGCCCACTTCCAGCCTGGCATCAATTGGTCAAGGACCACGACCCGCGCGGCCTCGACGCGCTGCTGGCCGACGATGCGGTCTTCCACTCGCCGGTGGTGCACACGCCGCAGGTCGGCAAGGCACTGACCCGCAGCTACCTCGCTGCCGCCTTCCAGGTCTTCTTCAACCCAAGCTTCCGCTACGTGCGCGAAGTGGCGGGCGACCGTGACGCGGTGCTGGAGTTCGAACTCGAACTCGACGGCATTCGCATCAACGGCGTCGACATGATCCGCTGGAACGACGAAGGACGGATCTGCGACTTCAAGGTGATGCTGCGCCCGCTCAAGGCGGTCAACCTGATCCACCAGAAGATGGCGGCGATGCTGCAGGCCAACCAATGAGGCACGACCCCATGCGCAACGCCAACCCAACCGCCCCGACCCGGCGCTCGGTGCTCGCGGGCTCGGCCGCCCTGCTGGCGAGCGGCTGGATGCCGGCCCCCGCCCAGGCGCAGGCCTTCCCGAACAAGCCGATCCGCATCCTGGTCGGCTACACGCCCGGCGGCGCGGTCGATGCGGTGGCGCGCTCGGTCGGCCAGCAGCTGTCGATGACGCTGGGGCAGCCGGTCATCGTCGAGAACAAGCCCGGCGCCGCGACCAACATCGCGATCAAGACGCTGACCTCGAGCCCGCCCGATGGCTACACGCTGCTGCTCGCGGCCAACGCGCTGGCGGTCAACCCGTCGCTGTTCCAGCCGCCGCCCTACGACCTGGCCCACGACATCGCACCGGTGGCGCTGGTCGGCCGCGTGCCGGTGGTCTTCGCGGTCGCGGCCGATTCGCCGATCGATTCGCTGGCGCGCCTCATCGCCGACGCCAAGGCCAAGCCCGGCACGCTGACCTTCGCGACGCCCGGCAACGGTTCGACCCCGCACCTGGCGATGGAATTCTTCGAACGCACCGCCGGCATCTCGCTGCAGCACGTGCCCTACAAGGGCGGCGCCCAGGCCTTGACCGACGTGATGGGCGGCCAGGTGCAGCTGCTCGCGATCAACCTGCTGGAAGCGCTGCCGCTGGCCCGCGGCGGCAAGCTGCGGGTCCTGGCGGTGCTGAGTCCGCAGCGCTCCTCGGTGCTGCCGGCGGTGCCGACGGTGGCCGAGTCCGGCTTCCCGGGCTTCGAGGCCAGCGTCTGGTATGGGCTGGTGGCACCGGCGGGAACGCCGCCCGCGATCCTCGCCCAGCTGCATGCGGCCACCCAGAAGGCGCTCGCGACACCCGAGGTCAAGGAGCGCCTGGCGTCCGCCGGCGGCGAGGTGCTGCCCGGCAACCAGGCCCTGCTGGCGACGCTGATCGCGAACGAGCAGGCGCGCTACGGCAAGCTGATCCGCGAGGGCAACATCAAGCCCGACTGAACCGCGATGCGGGCCAGATGTCCCGTGGCAGGCGGATGGCGTCCGGCGATCCGCGGCCCGGGCTTCAGGACCGGGCCATCCCGGCGATGCAGCCCAGCAGCACCACGGCCGCGAACAGGTCGGTGCCCATCGCGACCTGCTCGAGCCGGTTGCGATGCGGCTGCAGCGCATGGTTGATGCCGGCCAGGCCGTAGAAGATGCCGCCCGCGAGCGCCAGCGGCAGGGCCCAGCCGCCGAAGCCCAGGCTCAGCGTGCCGGCGATGCCGATCGACAGGTTGGCGAAGCCCAGTTCGCGCACCAGCAAGAGCGCATCGTCGCCCTCGATGCCGAGGATGGTGCGGGCTGTGTAGCGCGGCTGCAGGATCTGCCGCGTGCCCGCCAGCAGCAGGCGGATGCCCACCGCCCAGAAGACATACCACCGCGCCACCAGCACCACCGTCCACGGCATGTGGTGCACCGCCGCGTCGACGGCGATCGACGCCAGCGGCAGCACGAACATCAGCAGCGTGACGGTCGCGTAGTACAAGAAGGCTTCCCGGCTTTTCCGCCGTTCAGCCGGCCAGGCCGGCGTAGACGTTCTGCACGTCGTCGTTGGCATCGATCGCGGCCAGGAAGGCCTCGACCTCCTCCAGTTCCGCAGCACCCAGGCTGGTCGGATCGACCGGGTTCTTCGGCTTGTAGCCGAGCCTGGCGGAAAGCACCGCGAAGCCCTGGGCCGGCAGGGCCCGGCTCACCAGGTCGAGATCGGCGGGGTCGGTGAGGAAGACCGAGACACCCTCGGCATCGCCCGGCTCGAAATCCTGTGCGCCGGCCTCGATGGCGGCGACTTCAGCGTCGGCGCCCTTCTGCGTGGCCTCGGCCTCGATCATTCCGACATGGTCGAAGTCCCACGCGACCGAGCCCGACGCGCCCATCTGGCCCTTGCGGAACAGCACCCGCATCTCGGGCGCGGTGCGGTTCACGTTGTCGGTCAGGCATTCGACCATCACCGGCACCCGGTGCGGCGCGAAGCCTTCGTAGATCACGTGATCGAAATGCACCGCTTCGGCGCCGATGCCGGCGCCCTTCTTGATGGCGCGCTCCAGCGTGTCCTTGGGCATCGACACCTTGCGCGCCTGCTCGACCACCAGCCGCAGCCGCGAATTCGAGGCCGGGTCGGCGCCGCTGCGCGCGGCGATCATGATTTCCTTGGCCAGCTTGCCGAAGAGGCGGCCCTTGGCATTGGCGGCGAGGTCCTTGTGCTTGGCTTTCCATTGGGCGCCCATCTGAGGATCTCCTGGATGTTGTGGTGAGAAACGCGCAGCCCCCGATGCAGGGGCCGGAAGCCGCGATTCTGGCGCATCCGGGATGGCGGGCGGCGCGGCCCGCCGCCTTCAGGAGCCGGCGACCTCGACCACCGGTGCCGACGCCGCCGGGCCGCCGTCGCTCGTGTCCTGCACCTGCCTGCGCGGCAGGAAGTTCATCGGCACCTGCCCGCTCGCGGCCGCGCGCACCACGCGATGGATGAAGTCCAGCTTCCGGATCACCGGCTCGACGATCACGAAGGGATAGCTGTCGTGCGCGCCCAGGCTGCGGTCCATCGCATTGATGAACTGCGACACCGGCAGCCATTGGTCGATGACGCAGTCGGTGATCGCGGCGGCGCCGAAGTCGAGCGCCTGCGCCACCAGCGGCGGACCACCGGGCAAGGCATGGTCGAGGCGCATGCCCCAGGCTGCGGCGGTCTCCAGGCCATCGACCATGTGCAGGTAGTGGGCCCAGGTCTCGGCCCAGTCCTCCCAGGGATGCGAGCTGGCATAGACGCTGATGAAGCGCCGCGGCCAATCGGCCACCGGCTCGGCGTAGTGCTTCTGCAGGGCTTGTGCATAGTCGGCGCGCTCGTCGCCGAAGAGCGTCCGGTATTCATCGATCCATGGCGTGTCGCGCACCAGTCGGTCCCAGTAATAGTGGCCGATCTCGTGCCGGAAGTGGCCCAGCAGCGTGCGGTAGGGCTCGTGCATCGAGAGCCGGATCTGCTCGCGCCGCGCATCGTCGGCCTCCACGATGTTCAGGGTGATGACGCCCTCGTCGTGGCCGGTCAGCACGCGCACCTTCGGATCGACCTGCTCCAGGAACTCGAAGGACAGTCCGTTGGCCTGGTCCTCCAGCTTGTTAGGCGTCGGCAGCACCATCTCGATCAGCGTGTAGAAGAGCCGGCGCTTGGCCTGCTCGAGCGCGGCCCAGTAGCCGAGGTTCTCGGGCTTCGAGAGCGCCGGGATCGTGTGCGTGGTCCGGCAGGAGACGCAGTGCCCGTGCGCCGACGCGGCAGGCACCATCCAGTTGCAGACGCCCGCGCCGCGATTCACGCAGGGCCGGTAGGCATCGCCGGGCTCGCCGAGTCGCACCCACGGGGCATTGGCCGGCGCGTTGGCGGCCGGATCGGGCGACGCATCGGCGGCAGGCAACTCGAAGGACAGCATGAGCTGCTCCTCCGGCGCATAGCCGAGCGTCGCGCCGCAGTTGTCGCAGCTGAGGTTTTCGAAGAAGACGCGTTGGCGGCAGTTGGAGCAGGTAAGGGATTTCATTTCATTTCATTTCAGCGCGCGATGCGCTGCGCAGGCAGCGGCAAGCGCGCCGGGCGATGGTCGGATTGTGTTGGGAAGTCGGATGCAGGCGATGGAAGTCGCTGCAATGGCCGCGCATGATGCTTGCGCCGAAGCGCATCCCGGCGCTCAGGGGATGCCGAACGCATGTAGGCGGACGCCGACCCCGCGCGCGCGCCGGACAGTCGATTCCCACAGGCGTTCAGCGACATGGCTGACGGGCGACCGGCACGCGCAGCCCCAGCATCGGCCGATTGACGAAACCGCCATGCCAAATTCCTTTGGATCGTTGCGGCGCCATCCGTGGCGCACCGGCAGTGCCTTCGTGCTGTTGGCGCTGATCGCCTTCGTCCTGCTCTTCGACTGGAACTGGGTGCGTCCGCCGCTGGAACGCTACATCTCGAAGACCACCCAGCGCGAGTTCCGGATGTCCGACTTGCACGTCAGGCTGGGCCTGGTGCCCACCATTCGCATGCGCGACGTCTACTTCGGTAATGCGGCGTGGTCGCACGACCAGGCGATGGCGAAGATCGAGCAGTTGGAATTCTCGATATCGCTGCGCGACCTGCCGGAGAAGTTCCTGATCACGCGGGTGGGCCTGACGCATCCGGACCTGGTCTTCGAGCGGCTGCCCGACAACCGCAAGAACTGGATCCTGGCGCCGCCTGACGAGACCCGGCCCAGCAAGCTGCGCATCAGCACGCTGTCGGTCGACGACGGCCACCTGCGCTACATCGACCACGGCCAGCCCTTCGAGATCGACGTGCACGCCAGCACCTTCGATCCGGCCAGCCTCGACAAGGTGAAGAACGCCAAGGCCAGGCCCGAGAACAACCGCTACACCACGCAATACGAATTCCAGGGCAAGTACCACGGCGCTGCCTTCTCGGGCCATGCACTGACCGGCGAGGTGCTGAGCTTCCAGGAATCGGGCGTGCCCTTTCCGTTGAAGGGTGACCTGGTCGCCGGTTCGACCAAGGTCGCGGTGGAAGGCACGATCGCCGACGCCGCCAACATCTCGGCCATCGACACCCAACTGCGCATCGAGGGCAAGACGCTCGCCAACCTGTATCCCTTCCTGCTGCTGCCGCTGCCGGCCTCGCCACCCTATCAGCTGCGCGGACATCTGGTGCTGGACGGCAAGCGCTTCACGATGGACGACCTTGCCGGCCGCATCGGATCGACCGACATCAGCGGCAAGGGATCGTATGTCGAGAAGGAGCCGCGTCCCCTGCTGACCGCCGAGTTGCACAGCCACCTGCTGAACATGGCCGACCTGGGGCCGCTGGTCGGCGTGCAGACCAAGGACTCCGGTGGCAAGCCCGCCGCGTCGCAATCCGAGACGCGCGACCGGCCGACTGCCAAGGCCAGGGAAGAAGCCACCGACCAGACGCACCTGCTGCCGTCCGGCACCTTCGAGGGCAGCCGTCTGCAGAAGATCGATGCCGACGTGACGCTGGCCGCGGCCAAGCTCGAAGTGCCGCAGGCACTGCCGCTGGAAAGCCTCGACGCCTCGCTGCACCTGCACGACTCGGTGTTGAAGATCGCGCCGCTCAATTTCGGCTTCGCCGGCGGAACCATCGCCTCGCAGGTGATGCTCGACGCGCGCGAGCCCACGTTGAAGTCGCAGCTGCGGATCGACCTGCAGGGGGTCAAGGTGGCCCAGCTGATGCCCGCCAGCACGACCATCGCCAAAGGCACGGGGCGGGTCGGCGCCGCCCTCGAACTCAAGGGAACCGGCAACTCGATCGCCGATGCCGCGGCCAATGCCGACGGCCGCGTCGCCGCCACCATCGCCGACGGCCGCGTGTCGAACCTGCTCGATGCCTTGAGCGGCCTCAATGGCGGCAAGGTGATCGAACTGCTGGCCGGCGGCGACCACGACATCGCGGTCAATTGCGGCGGCATCGCCTTCGATGTGAAGGACGGCCGCGGCACCTCGAAGCTGTTCGTGATCGATACGGAGCAGACGCAGGTGCTGGGCAGCGGTTGGTTCGACCTCGGCAAGGAGCGCTTCGACATGACCATCGCGCCCAAGCCGAAGCATGTCGGCCTGCTGTCCTTGCGCACGCCGGTGCGGGTCTATGGCAGTTTCAAGAAGCCCGACTACCAGATCGAGAAGGGCCCGCTTCTGGCCCGCGCGGGTGGTGCCATCGCGCTGGCCGCCGCGGCCCCGGTGGCGGCGCTGGTGCCGCTGGTCGAGACCGGGCCGGGTGTGACCACCGATTGCAGCGCGGTGCAGCAGCAGGTCGGCCTGGAGGCCAGGCAGGCGACGGCGCCGGTCAAGAAGAAGCCGTTGCAGCAATGACATTGCTCGCGGTCGTTCAGCGGAACGGCCGAAGCAGCGCGCGTGATGCGGAGGACGCAGCCGATGCGGCGCCGCCGACCGCGGATGCCGCTGGCGAGCTTCGGCTCGTGCCCGCGGCGGGCGCCGGCGCGCCACGCGCCGCTTGATCGCAGGCGGAGACGGCACTGGCCTCCGACCGCAACGCCGGAAGCAGCAGCGTCGCGCCGCCGGTCGCGGCGGCCAGGCCCACGGCTGCTGCCTGGCGCACCGCACCGCTGGGATTCAGGCTCAGCTGCGGATCCTCCAGCGGCCCGCTGAGCAGCAGCAGTTCGACCAGGCTGCCCGGATTGAGGTTCAGGCCCCGCTTCACGCGCGGCTGGAATGCCAGCGAGACGTTCTGCTTCGTCAGGTCGATCACGCCGCTGGCCGTCACCGCGATCTGCTGCGTCTCCATCGCGATCGATCGGTCGATCGCCGCGACGCCCTGGCGCAGCGGCAGCCGCGCCACGGCGCATTGCACGAGCAGGTTCTCGCGCGGTGTCGATCGAGGCAGCAATGCCTCGAACAGGCGGGCGACGATGTCGCGGTCGAGCGCGGCCGATCGGCCGGCAAGGCGCATGTCGCGCACGCTGAGCATCGCCTCGCCGTTGGCCGAGGCCGCCAGGCTGGCCGGGGTACTGCCCGCCAAGGTCAGTCGCAGCGCGAGGGCGGCACGGCCGCTGTTGACGCGGCGTGGCGCGCCACGTGCGGCATCGAGCGCCTCGACGCCCATGCCGCTGGCATCGAGCTGGATCTCGGCGCGCGGCGCCACGCCGGGCCGCAATGCCAGGTCGAGGCGGCCGCGCGCCTGGCCGCCCGCCATGCCGAATGCGACAGGGTCGATGCGCAGCCGCTGCGGCTCGATGGTCCAGCGCGAATCCACCCCGGTGATGGCCGGCAGGTTCGGCACCAGGAGCCGATCGACGCGCAAGGCCAGTGTCACCGGGAAAGGCGGCAGCGTCGGCCAGGGCAGCGGCGAGTTGCCGAACAAGGGCTGGCGCGCACCAGCAGCAGCCCTGGCCTTGCCGCTGTCGGTAAGCCAGGGCGCGAGGTCGATGCTGGCTGCGGCGAGCTGCGCATCGAGGCGCATCGGCGGCGCATGCGTGTCCAGCGTGGCGCTGCCACGCAGCACTTGCCCGCCGACCGACAGGCGCAATTCGTCGAGCCGCAATTGCTCGCGGCTGCGCGCCAGCGTCGCGCTGGCTTCCAGCGGCATCGGCAGCCTGGTGACGGCGGCGCCGAAGTCCGCCAGCGCCGCGGGCGAGTCGAGACGCAAGGCCACCTTCGCGTCGAAGTTGCCGGCGCGCACGCGCAGGCCGGTCGTGCCCTGGGCCGTGATGCTGGCCCCGGCACTCGTTGCGCGCAGGTCGAAGGGCCAGTCGTCATTCCCGTGCAGCAACTGCACGGCCGGGCCGGTGCGGCCTTCGATCTTCCAGTGGATGGCACCAAGCGCCAGCAAGGCGTCGAGGCGGCTGTATTCGCCCTGCTGGGTCAGCGACACCGTTTCGAAATCGATGGCATGCGCGCCGCCGGTGCGCCTGTCCTGGAAGGCAACGCGCACATCGGCGGCGGTGAGTTCGTCGAGCTCCAGCTGCAGCGGCGCCCGGGTCGATGGGCCCTGGCGCGACTCGAAGCGCCAGTTGACCCGGCCGGCCCCGTCGGATTCGAGCTGCAGCTGCGCGCCCTGCAGGTCGACGCTGGCGACATGGATCCATCCATGCAGCAGGTCGCGCAACGAGATCAGGAAGGCCACCCGGTGCGCGCGGAGCATGTCGCCGTTCTCGCTCCAGTCGGCGTTGGCGAGCGCGATGTCGGTGGCCTCGATCGCTATGTTCGGCAGCAGCCGGATCGACAGCTCGCCATCGACGCGGAAAGCGCGGCCGGTCGCCGCGCTGACCTGCTCGGCCAGCATCGCCTGCAGCCGCGCCGGCGGGTAGGCCTGGCGCAGCAGCAGGTAGGCGACGACGAGCAGCAGGCACAGCGCGCCGAGCACGGCCAGTCCGATGCGCCATGCGCGCCGACCCCATGACACCTGCCCGCCAGCAGCCACTATGCTTGCCCCTGCGCCCGACCCTGGGCGCCAGCCGCATTGTGCGGGGAACGACAGGAGTCTCGATGGAATCCGCGCTACACGCTTCAGCCGCCCTGCTGTCCCAGTTCCTGGAAGGCGCGACCCTGGTGCTGATCGCCCTCGGTACCCTGCTCGCGATCAGGAACCTGATCGGCGGCGCGCTCCAGCGACTGCCGGCCGAAGAGATCGCCCTGAAGGCCTGGCAGGGCCTGTCGCGCTGGATCATGGTCGGCCTGGAATTCCTGCTGGCCTCGGACCTGGTCTCGACGGTGGTGGCACCGAGCTGGGACGAACTGGGCCGGCTCGCCACCATCGCGGCGATCCGGACCGTGCTCGGCTACTTCCTGGGTCGTGACCTGGCAGAGGCGCGCAGGCTCACGCAGGAGAAAGCCAGCGCCAGGGCAGTCGTGGCCGCCGCCGGCAAGGAAGGCTCGCGTCCGGAAGCGGATTGAGCGTGCCCGGAATGCGTGGACGGCCTCAGGCGCGTCCGGCCGCCGCGCCCTTCGGCAGATCGCGCGACGGCGCCGCGGTCCCCGGCCGCCGGATCAGCATGATCAGCAAGGCGGCCAGCAGGCAGGCAGCGCCGGCCGTGTAGAGCGCCGGGCTGTAGGTCAGCAGCAGCGTGCGCGACAGGCCGCCACCGTAGGCCGCCACCGCCGCGCCCAGCTGATGGCCGGCGAAGACCCAGCCGAACACCAGCCCGACCTTGGCCGGCCCGAAGGCGGCGCCCGCCAGCTTGACGGTCGGCGGCACGGTGGCGATCCAGTCGAGCCCGTAGAACATCGCGAACAGGCTGAGGCCGTAGATGGTGAACTCCGAATGCGGCAGCCAGAAGAGGGAAAGGCCGCGCAGGCCGTAGTACCAGAAGAGCAGCTTGCGGTTGTCGTAGCGGTCGGAGAGCCAGCCCGAGAGGATGGTGCCGACAAAGTCGAAGGCGCCCATCATCGCCAGCACCGAGGCGGCCGGCACCGCGCTCAGGCCGTAGTCGCCGCACAGCGAGATGAAGTGCGTCTGCACCAGGCCGTTGGTGCTGAGGCCGCAGATGAAGAAGGTGCCGAACAGGATCCAGAAGGTGCGGTTGGTGGAGAACTCGCGCAGCACCGCGAAAGGGGTGCGGAAGTTCATCGGTGCCGCGGCGGCGGCCGGCGCAGGGGCCTTGGCGCCCGGCAGCTCGCCGTAGGGCAGCATGCCGATGTCGGCCGGCCGGTTGCGCACCAGCAGCAGGGCCAGCGCGCCGAGCAGGATGCAGCCGAAGAAGACCGGCACGGTGGCCGAGCGCCAGCCCCAGTGTTCGATCATCCAGGCGGCGAGCGGCAGGAAGGCCAGCTGGCCGGTGGCCGAGCTGGCGCTCAGCATGCCGATGACCAGGCCGCGCCGCGCAACGAACCAGCGGTTGGCGACCACCGCGCCGAGCACCAGCGCGGTCATGCCGGTGCCGATGCCCAGCATCAGGCTCCAGACGATGAACAGGTGCCACAACTGCGAGGCCATCGTGACCAATGCCATGCCCACCCCGACCAGCGTCAGGCCGGTGCAGATCACAGCGCGCAGGCCATAGCGTTCCATCAGCACCGCGGCGAAGGGGCCCATCAGGCCGAAGAGCGCGAAGCGCACCGCCAGGGCCGACGAGATCTGCTCGGTGCTCCAGCCGAACTCCTTGCCGAGCGGCTGCATCATCGCGCCGGGCAGGCCCAGCGCGGCCGACATCGTCAGCATCGTGAGGAAGGTGATGGCAGCGACCACCCAGCCATAGTGGATGCCCCGGCGCATCAGCCAGGGCGAGAGCTTGCTTGCGAACATGAGTGTTGAGCAGAGTTGGAAGGATTCAGGGTTCGTGCACGTCGGCTTCGTCGATGCCGCCGAACAGATCGAGGGATTCGTCGATGAGCTCGTGCAGCGCCAGCACGCGCTCCTCGCCCAGCAGCGCGTTGAGGCTGCGTTGCGCCACCTTCCAGCGCTGCTTCGCCTCGATGCGCTTGGCCCGGCCCGACTCGGACACCGACAGCAGGTGGCTGCGCGCATCCGGGCCCTTGCCGATCTCGAGCCAGCCCGCGGCGATCAGGGGCTGCAGGTTGCGGCTCAGGGTGGAAGGCGTCATCTTGAGCCGATGCGCCAGGTCGACGGGGCGTATCGGCCCGAGCTCGGCAACATTGACCAGCAACGAGTACTGGGTGGTCTTGAGCCCCGCCTTCGACACCTCGGCGTCGTAATGCTGCGCAATGCGGCGCATGAGCTGCCGCACCTTGGAGCTGGTGCAGCCGCGGATCGGGGTTTCGGTGGACATGGCGGTTGATTGTACATGCAACTGATGCATATGCAATGAATACGTCGGCTGCGGAGCGGCCAGGGGGCGCCGCCAGGCGGCGGTTGACCGCATCGAACGACGGTCGCATATTGCGCGGGGATCGAGGGAGGACCGGATGCCGGCGCGGATCCGATCAGGTGGCTGCAACACATCCCGGAGGCCCACGATGTCAACCGAGCAGATCGAAACCATCGTCATCGGCGGCGGCCAGGCGGGCCTGGCGATGAGCTACCACCTGGGGCGGCTGGGTGTCGAGCACCTCGTGCTCGAGCGCGGAGAGCTCGCAGAACGCTGGCGCAGCGAGCGCTGGGATTCGCTGCACTTCCAGTCCCCCAACTGGAACATGAATCTTCCAGGTTGGCCGCGCATGACGGCCGACCCGCAGGCGGACCCCGATGCCTTCTCACCGTTGGCCGAGGTGACCGGCTACATCGAACGCTACGCAACGACCATTCGCGCCCCTGTTCGCACCCAGTGCGCGGCGCTTTCCATGGCACGCACGCCGGGCTCGCGCAGCCTTCAGGTGCAGACCGACGGCACTCTCTATCTGGCGCGCAACGTTGTCGTGGCCACGGGGCCGTACCAGGTACCGCGCGCGAGAACGCCACTGGGCGCCGGCGTGTTCGAGTTGCATTCGACCCAATACCGCAACCCAGGGCAATTGCCGGACGGGGCCGTGCTGGTGGTCGGCACCGGCAATTCCGGCGTGCAGATCGCCGAGGAGCTGTGCCGCGCGGGACGCCGCGTGTTCCTGTCGGTGAGCTCGCACGAGCGGATCCAGCGCCGCTACCGCGGAAAGGATTGCATCTGGTGGCTGATCGAGACGGGCTCCGCCGACTCGACGCTTCGCGAATGGACCGGCGCCCGCCTGTCCCGCCTGATGACCGGTGCGAATGGCGGCCACGACATCGATCTGCGCCGATTGGCGGCCAACGGCATCGTGCTGACGGGTCGGGTCAAGGGCGCAGCGAACGGCAGGATCGAGATCGCCGACGACCTGGCCTCCAGCGTGGCCCACGGCGACGACTCGTTGCAGGCCTTCAACCGCCGCTGCGACGAGGTGGCTCGCACGCGGCAGTTGGACCTGCCGCCAGCGGATGCGCCCGGCCGCGCGCTGCCGGACCCTCCGGAGCTGAAGACGCCCATTCGTGCCCTCGACCTCGCTCGCGAGGGCATCAGTTCGGTGATCTGGGCCAACGGTGCGCAAGCGGATTTCAGCTGGATCGATCTTCCCGTCTTTGGCGAGTCAGCGGACCCCAGGAGGACCCCTCGGCACCAGCGCGGAGTGACAGCCGAAGCCGGCCTGTACTTCCTGGGCTTGCCGTGGCTGCACAAATGGAAGTCGGCTTTCCTGTTCGGCGCCGACGAAGACGCGGCCTACCTGGCGCAGCACATCGCCCCGCAGAAGCACGCTTGATTCGAGGACTGCCTCGGCACCAGCCCGGCTCGCCGGCGGCTCTGATCGGAGCCTGACTCCACCCGCAAACACTTGGCGTATCGGCTGACGCGTGGCCCTGCGTCTTATCCGACACCCGCGCCGGAACTGACACCCAGACTCGCCGCTTGCCTGGAAGCCCGGGCGCCCAACGCGCATTTGCATCGGCGCATGCCGCCTTCGCAATCACGTCAACCTTGATCAACCCATGAGGTAGCGATGACCATCAGCATCAACGGCTCGCCCGTCGCGATCCCGGACGACCCTCGAGTCTCCCTGCTCGAGTTCCTGCGCGAGCATCTTCACCTGTTCGGGGCGAAGAAGGGCTGCAACCAGGGCGCTTGCGGCGCCTGCACCGTGCTGCTCGACGACGAACGCATCCTTTCCTGCCTCACGCTCGCCGTGCAGTGCGAGGGGCGATCCGTGACCACGGTGGAAGGACTCGCCTCGCAGGAAGGGCTGCACCCCCTGCAGCAGGCCTTCATCGAGCACGATGGCTTCCAGTGCGGCTACTGCACGCCGGGCCAGATCTGCTCCGCGATCGGCATGGCGGGCGAACTGAAGCGCGGCGTGCCCAGCCATGTGACCCGGGACCTGGTCGCGGACGGCATCGAACTCAGTCATGACGAGCTGCGCGAACGCATGAGCGGCAACCTCTGCCGCTGCGGCGCATACAACGGCATCGCCTCGGCCATTGCGACGACTTGCGGGCCCGACGTTGAAAGGAGTCCGGCATGACCCCGTTCACCTACGCACGGGCGAACGATGCCGGGGACGCACTTCGACTCGGCGCCATGCAAGGCGCCAAGTACCTGGGCGGCGGTACCAACCTGGTGGACCTCATGCGCGAGACCATCGAGCGCCCGGTGATGCTCGTCGACATCACCGGCCTGCCGCACGGGATCGAGGAACGACCCGACGGCGGCCTGATGATCGGAGCAGCCGCCCGCAACACCGCCGTTGCCGCCCATCGCGCGGTGCGCCGTCACTATCCGGTGCTCGCGCGAGCGATCAGCTCCGGCGCCTCGGCGCAGATCCGGAACATGGCGACGGTGGGCGGCAATCTGTTGCAGCGCACCCGCTGCGCCTATTTCTACGACGACGAAGGCTCGCGCTGCAACAAGCGCGAGCCGGGCCAGGGCTGCGATGCCTTGCAGGGGTTCAACCGCGACCATGCCATTCTCGGCGCCTCCTCCAACTGCGTGGCTACGCACCCTTCGGACATGTGCGTCGCCCTCGCGGCGCTGGGTGCGATCGTGCATCTGCGCAGTGCCGAAGGCGAGCGCAGCATGCCCCTCACGGACCTGCACCGGCTTCCCGAAGACCACCCCGAGCTCGACACCTTGCTCGCACCCGGAGAGCTCATCACCGCGATCGAGTTGCCGCCGCTGGCTTTCGCCGCACGCTCCACCTATCGAAAGGTGCGCGATCGCGCCAGCTACGCCTTCGCGCTGGTCTCGGTCGCGGGCGCGCTCGACCTCGACGATGCCGGAGCCATCCGCGACGTGCGTCTGGCATTGGGCGGCGTGGCCCACAAGCCTTGGCGGGCCTGGAAGGCGGAGGCCGCGCTTCGCGGCCAGCAGGCCACCTTCGAGAACTTCCGCGCTGCGGCGGAGGAGGAGCTGGCCGGCGCGCAAGCGCTGCGAGACAACGGATTCAAGATCGAGCTGGCCAAGCGCACGATCGCCGCCGTCCTCGGCGAACTGAAGGAGATGCCATGAGCGTCGTTCAAGAAGCGATCCAGACGGTGATGAAGAAGGCGATCGAAATCGCGCCCGACGCCTGGATGCCCGGCGGCGAGCCCGATCCGCTGATCGCCCGCACCGATGGCCTGCTCGGCGCGGCGATGTCGCGACTGGACGGCCCGCTCAAGGTGCAGGGGGAGGCTCGCTTCGCCGCGGAATTCCCGATGGAAGGCATGACCTATGCCTCGCTCGTCTACAGCACCGTGCCCAGGGGGCGCATCGCCACGCTCGATGCAGCGGCCGCGAATGCGGCGCCCGGGGTCGTGCTGGTGATGACGCACGAGAACGCGCCGCGCATGAAGCCGATGCCACTCTTCATGTCCGAGAACAAGGCCGCGGGTGGCGACGACCTTCCGATCATGCAGGACGACCGGGTCCACTGGAACGGGCAGCCCGTCGCGCTGGTCCTCGCCGAGACGCAGGAGCAGGCCGACCATGCCGCCTCGTTGATCCGGATCGACTATGAAGCCGGGCCGGCAACGACTTCCGTTGCTGCGGCCAAGGCCAAGGGCACCCAGCCCGGCACCTTCCAGGGCGAGCCCCTGAAGCTGGAGATCGGCGATGCGGAAGCCGCATTGGCAGCCTCGACGCACCGGGTCGACGCCCGCTACTCCACCCCGCGGCACAACCACAACGCGATCGAGCTGCACGCAGCCACCGTGGCCTGGAAAGGGGACGAACTCGTCGTTCACGACGCATCGCAGGCCGTTGTCCACATGGCCTGGTCCATGGCCCGGATCTTCGGGCTCGACGAGAAGCAGGTGCACGTCACCTCGCCCTTCGTGGGCGGTGGCTTCGGCGGCAAGACGCTGTGGCGCCATCAGGTGCTGGCCGCTGCGGCATCGAAGCTTGCGGGCCGGCCGGTGCGCGTCATGCTCAGCCGCGCGGGCGTCTACCGGGTTGTCGGCGGCCGAACGGCCACCGAGCAGCGCGTCGCGCTGGGCGCGCGGGACGATGGACATCTCGATGCGCTGATCCACACCGGCGTAGTGGCCATGACCGAGCACAACAACATGCCCGAGCCTTTCATCCTGCCGGCACGCTCCGTCTACGCGTCGGACACCTTCAAGCTCGACGTCGAGGTCGCGACCCTGGACATGCTGGCCAATACCTTCATGCGCGCACCGGGCGAGGCGGTCGGCACGTTCGCGCTGGAAAGTGCGATCGACGAGCTGGCCCACGAGATGGGCATGGATCCGATCGAACTGCGCATCAGGAACGAGCCGGCCAAGGACCCGACCACGGGTGCGCCTTTCTCGTCGCGCCACATCGTCGAGGCCTATCGCGCCGGCGCGGAACGATTCGACTGGCAGCTGCGCAATCGCAGGCCCGGCACGCGTCGTGAAGGCGAATGGCTGGTCGGCATGGGCTGTGCCACCGCGACCTACCCCTACTACCGCATGCCCGGTGGCGCGGCGCGCATCACCTTGAGCCCGGACGGCCATGCGAAGGTGGAGGTGGCGGCGCACGAGATGGGAATGGGCACTGCCACGGCACAGACCCAGGTCACCGCCGAGCGGCTCGGCCTGCCCATGGAACATGTGCATTTCTGCCACGGCGACTCACGCTTGCCAGGTCTCGTGCTGGCTGGCGGTTCGCAGCAGACGGCCTCGATCGGAAGCGCCGTCATGGCGGCGCAGCAGGCCTTGATCGCCGAATTGCTGAAACTGGTGGCCAAGGAGTCGCCCTTGCGCGGACTCAAGCCGGAGCAGGTGGAGGGTCGCGATGCCGGCCTGGTCAAAACCGACGAGCCCGCACGTTTCGAAAGCTATGCGGCGATCCTGCAAGCCGCCGGCCGCGATGAGGTCGTGGTGGAGGCCACTGCGCCGATGCCGCTGGAAACCCAGCACTGGTCCATGCACTCGCATGGAGCGATGTTCTGCGAGGCGCGGGTGAATGCGGTGACCGGCGAGACGCGGATCGGCCGCTTCCTGGGTTCATTCGATTGCGGTCGCATCGTCAATCCGAAGACCGCCTCCAGCCAATTCCGTGGCGGCATCGTCATGGGCCTGGGACTTGCCTTGATGGAAGAGACCCGCTTCGACGAGCGCAACGGCCGCATCATGAACCCCAGCCTGTCCGAATACCACGTGCCGGTGCACATGGACGTGCCGCAGATCGATGTCATGTGGACCGACATCCCCGATCCGCGCACGCCGATGGGTGCCCGGGGCGTCGGCGAGATCGGCATCACCGGCGTGGCGGCCGCCGTCGCCAACGCAGTCTTCAACGCCTGCGGCAAGCGAATCCGCGATCTGCCGATCACGCTGGACAAGTTGATGGGTTAGGGCCTCGCTTTGGAGCCCCGTGGGGCTCGGGGTGCCTTGCCTCGATCCATCTAGACTCTCCGCCTGTCTCACGCAGTACTTGTTTTCGTGCAAGTCTGCGCGACGCGAGGAGAATTGGAAGCATGCGATCTTCAGCCTTCCTGGCCCTGGCGGCCACGTTACTGGCCGTGTCTGCCGCATCGGCGCAGTCGCTCAGGTCCGACGAGATCCTGAGCTCCGTCACGGTGCAGCCGATCAGCCAGCCGCATCCGGTGGCGGGCGCGGACGGGCGTACGCATCTCGCCTACGAGTTGCTGATCAACAACCCCAGCAATGTCTTCGCGCGCCTCGACAAGATCGAAGCCGTCGATCGTCGAGGCGCGAGACTCTCGACCCTGGAGGGCGACGGGCTCGTCAAGATGATGCAGCTCCACGGTGGCAGCGGACACACGCTCTCGCCTGGCGGCACCGCCATCGTCTTCATGGATGTTGCCTTGGCACCGAATGCCGGCATGCCGCGGAATATGGCGGCCCGCATCGCCGCATTTCGCCAGATCGCGGGGCCGGACGGCAAGCCGGCCCCGCTGCCGCCGGATACGCCCATCCCCGCCAGCTACGGCTTCACCGGTGGCGCAACTTCGCTCGGCAAGCCCGCGATCGTTGTCGAACCTCCCTTGCGCGGCAAGGGCTGGATCGCGGTCAATGGCTGCTGCGACACCATCACCTCGCATCGCGGCGCCACGATGGCGGTCAACGGCGTGCTGCGCGTGCCCGAGCGCTTTGCCATCGATTGGGTCAAGCTGGACGATGGCGGCCGCATCTTCACCGGAGACGGATCCAAGCTGCAAAGCTATGCCTACTACGGATCCGAAGTGCATGCGGCGGCAGCCGGCACGGTGGTCAATCTCTACGACGCCGCCGACGAGCAGGTTCCGAACCAGGCGGCCAAGGGCATCACGACCGAGAACATCGGCGGCAACATGGTGGTGGTCGACATCGGCCATGGCGTCTTCGCCTTCTATGCCCATCTGCAACGCGGCAGCCTCAAGGTGAAGCTAGGCGACAAGGTCAAGACAGGGCAGACACTCGGGCTGCTGGGCAACACCGGCAATTCGAGCGCGCCGCATCTGCACTTCCATCTGATGGATGGGCCTTCGCCGCTGGATGCCAATGGCCTGCCCTTCGTATTCAGCCGCTTCTCGAGCCCCGGAACGCTCGCACCGGGCGACGAGGACCAGGTGGAACAGGGCGGCGTCGCGAAGATCGATGCACGACTGCGCGGCGATCATCGCAATCAACTGCCGCTGAACGACCAGGTCGTCGATTTCGACTGATCGTTGCGCCGCCCTCATTCCGCAAGGTCGAGAAGATCCTTCGTGCGCTCCTGCGTCAGTCGAGTCGCGACCGCCCTGGAATCCGTGCCCTGGACCGCGACAGGCGCAAAGCGGGCGAAGGCATCGCGATAGGCGATCCAGGCCCGCTGGGCCTTGCGCGTGTCGTCCGGCTTCACCGTCGTGAAGTTCTGCTTCGAGCCGAGGTGTGCCAGCGCCTTCTTGTAAGCGGCATTCAGTGCCAGGTCCGCGGCGTCGAAATCGGCCGCAGTCGCCGCTGCCGGCCAGCGGCCTTCGAGCAGGTCGCCAAGATGCGCGGTGAAGGCATTGCGCGTGGCCTCTTCCTCATCGATGACCAATTGGGCGCGGGCCGTGCCGGTCTCGTCCACTTCTCCGCCGCGGGCATCGACAAAAGCGGCCGACGCCTTGCGCAGTGCCGCCCACGCCGGCTTGGCCGCAGGCGCGATGCGGGCCTCGATGGCGTCGGTCTTCGCGCTGCGCGCCTTGCCGGCGATCGTGGCGTCGCGCGCGGCGCAATAGCCGCCGGCCAGCCCCGAGGTGATGTCGTCGCAATAGTCGAATCGTCGGGCCTCGGGCTTCTTCTTCAAGGCCTGCAGGTGCTGCACCCGTCCGTCGATCTCGGCCGGCGCACCCGGAATGTCGCAGGCGTAGGCGGTGGCCAGGTCGAGGTCGCGCTTCACGCCGCCCAGGCCGTTGGCGTAGAGCTGCATCAGGATGGTCGGGCCGGCGAAGACGCCCTCGGCTGCGGCATCGTCCTCCTGGAAGGCGCAAAGCCGCGCCCGGGAGAAATCGGGCGCTGACTTCTCGCCGTAGTAGAGAGACTCCGAATCGCAACCCTTCAACGCGCGGAGCTGCGCGGGCGTCGGGCGGTCGGCATCCGGCGCTTCGCGACCGGCGAGTTCGCGGCAGATCGCGGCGGAGGCGCCTTCGGCGGGGGCCGCGGCGGTCGATGTGGCGGCCGATGTGGCGGCCGATGCGGCAAGAGCGACGAGGGCGAGCAGCTGAAACGGATGGCGCATGCGGCATCGTAGCGAGCCGCCCGCCGGAACGAGCGCCATCTTCACTCGGACCGCTGCAGCCGGGCGACTGCGATGTCCGAGCGTTGAAAGCGCCCTGCTCAAAAATTCGCCTGGAACGTGGCGCCGTTCTGGATCTGGCATTCGCCGGTCCCGCCTCCGGACATGCCCTGCGGCGGATTCAGCATATGCAGCCGGCAACGCATCTGGTGACCTGCCAGGTCCTTGAGGTTGGCCAGCACCTTGCCGCTGTAGACGGTATTGAACTGCACCGCGTCGTACACACCGCCCATCGGCGGCGGCATTCCCATGCCGGGCCCCATGCCACCGGCCCAGCCCCAATACGACCAGTCTCCCCATCCAGGCGGATAACCTTCCCACAGCGGTGCCAAGGTCTGACTCTGGGTCTGCTGCGTGATCTGGACGAAGCGGCCTTGATATGTCGAGGTCGGCAAGGTCGCGGTCATCGAACCAGTGATGCCGCCATCGGTACTCTTCCAGGAGAACATCACCGGCTCGGGCGCCTTGCCCTTCTGCGTGATGTCTCCGCCGCCCATGCCCGTGGTGGTGCAGCCGCAAAGCATCAACACGGCGGCACCGCATGCGGCGGCGAAGGTGGTCTTGGTCTCGAACATGACAGGCCTTTCAATCGATGAGGTGGAGGCCGAGCCCTTGCGGCAGGCCATCCCTTGTTCCAGGGTCCATGCGATTGTTGGACAAGCATTGCTGCGAGTCTCGGCTTGGTGTCCCAATTCTTGACTCGGTGTCTCCGGTGCTGTGCCCGCACTGCCGACTTTCAGCAGGCTGGATGCTGCGCAACCATCAAAGGTCGCCGACAGGCACGAATGGCCCGAACAGCCGAATCTCGAGGCGCCGCCAGACGGTGGTTTCCGGCGGAACGTCGAAGATCGTGGTCGTTCCGTCGGGGTGGTCGAGGAGCCATTGCACCTGGTGGTCGACCGGATTCAGCCGAAGCCGATACCAGCTGTCGTCATCGGCGAAGCCGTCGAGCCGAGCGGCCATCTCGGGGCTGTCGATGATCAGGCCCAGCTCGGTGTTGAGCAAGGCCGAACGCGGATCGAGGTTCATGGAGCCGAGATAGACCTGCGAGTGGTCGATGATCGCGTTCTTCATGTGCAGCGCGCCGGTCCGGTTGCCGACGATCCCCAGCCGGCCACGCTTCACGCTGGCGGAAGGGCTCAACTCGAACACTTCCACCCCGGCGCCGAGCAGTTCCTTGAGGTAGGGCGAGTAGGCGTCGTAGACCCAGGGCACATCGGTCGATGCCAGGGAGTTGGTGACCACCCGGACGCCCAGCCCCTTGTCTCGCGCCTCGACCAGGCTCCTCGCCGACGCTTCGCTCGGAATGAAGTACGGCGACACCATCTTGATGTCGTGCCGTGCCGTATGCAGCCAGGCGAGGATGCCTCCGGTGACGGTTCCCGCGAGCGAATCGTGCGATTCGTTCCAGCCTTCGGCCTTGCTCGGCGGGTCGTGGAGGACACGGGCCCTGGCCCACAGCAGGGTGCCGATGTCGCGCCGCGCGAGGGCATACGGCAGGTCGAGCATCTGCACCAGATCCGCCGGAAGCTGCGCTGGCTCGCCCGGCGCCGGGTGCGCGATGCGACCGTCGGCCGGCACCTCGGCTGCCTTGGGCGGCGTCGCTGCGGCGGCCGCGCGATCGAAGTCGGCGCGCAGCTCCGCCATGCTGCGCCGGCTGTGGGCGATCTGTGCCACCGGGTAGACCACATCGCTGTTCCAGTAGGGGTCGAACGCGCCGGACAGTTCGCGCACCACGGGGCCGGCGGCGAAAGTGTCCATGTCGATGAAGTTGGCGCCCTGCGCATTCATCACGTAGGCGTCCGCCATGTTGCGCCCGCCCGCCACTGCCGCGACGTTGTCGGCGATGAAGAGCTTGTTGTGCATGCGGTGGTTATCCCTTCACCCTCGGGCGTGACAGCAACCTGACGCGCTTCGGCCTGGCCGTCTTCGATTTCGAGCGCATGGGATTGAACAGGCGCACCTCGACATTGGGATAGCTCGACAGCGCCAGCAGCAGTTCGTCTTCGCCGGCGGTGTACATGTCGTCGATCAGCATGCGCACACGCACCCCGCGCGCGGCGGCATCCCGCAGCGCCGCCATCAGCGCCACGCCTGTGTTGTCTCCGGCCAGGAGGTAGTACTGGACATCGATGCTGCGCGTGGCCAGCCGGCTCAGCTCGATGCGCGTCGCCAGTGAATTCGGACCGTAGGGCTGCAGGCGGAATCCGGAACGGCCGTCGGCGGGTAGCGCCTTCGCGGTGATCGCCGCCAACGGCGTCTGCTCGTAGTCGGCGATCGCCGTCGTCACGGCGCGCGGGCGCTGCGCGGGCAAGGTCGAGCAGCCGGAAAGGACCAGCAGCAGGACAGCGACCAGGACCGCGCCCGCGCGTGAGCAGCCTTTCATGCTGGCTTGGCGATCTCGAGCAGGGCCAGTGGAACTTGCAAGCGCTCGGGCGCAGCGGCCATGCGCTTCGCCACGCCGGCTTCCAACCGATCGATGAAGCGCAGGCGCCGCGCTGTCACGTCGGGCTCCTCTTCAAGCGCAGCAGCCAGCGTCGGGAAGACAGAGGCACGCGAGAAGGCCGCCCAGTTCGCACCAAAGGCCCGCGCATCGCCACCCGACTGCAAGCGGTCCCAGAAGGGGTCGTGCCCATCGAACAACTCGAAGTGCGCGAGCACCAGGCCTTCGAAGGAGCCGCTCGCAGCGAAGGGCTCGAGCCAGTCGTCGCGGCTTCGGCCGACGGTCGGAATGGACATGCGCGCCCATTCGGCCGGCCTGACCTCGCCCGCGTCGACCATCCCGCGGATCTCATCGACCAGTGCCTGCAACAGCGATCGATAGCCGAAGTCGCCGGCCTCGTCGCAGGCCATGGTCAGCAGCACCAGCCTTCCACCCGGACGCAACTCGGCGCTGCGTGCCGCGAGGAAGTCGCGCCAATCCTGCGCGGCCTGCCGGACGAAGGCCTGCCGGATCGCCAGGTCGCTGCTGTAGGCGACCTGCACGTGATCGGGCACCGGAGCGGGCGCCCGGCTCAGCCATTGCACGGCCCATGAACTCCAGCCCAGGCTCACGCTCGCGGGCGGCAGTATCGGCTGGTAGAAGGACCGGCCGACCGCCGACGCGTAGACCGCCGGGTCGCTCGCGAGATAGCTGCCGGCGTCCCCCTCCAGGGTCTGGAACAGCGCGGCGAAGTCATTGCCGGGCAAGTCGGTGTGGGTCACGCAGATCGGGCGACCCGGAGCCAGCCTGGCGCGCAAGACGCCGATCGCGGCCTTCATGGGTGCCAGGGAGTTGCGTCCCTGCGAGCTGCCATAGTCGGCCAGCAGGATCGGCTCGGGCGATGGCGCGAGCGGCACGTTGCGCGCCGCCTGCACCCAGCGGGCGAGCGCGCGATCGAGGTCGCTCGCCTGAACGCCCGAGCTGCGGTTGTAGTTGCCGCCGCCTTCCATCGGAGCCGGGGCGAGGTCGTTCGAGGTGAGGATGTTCATGGTCGCGGCCGGACGTCTGGCGCAGGTCGCTGGGCGTCGGCCTCGCGCAGGACCGCCAGGACGGCGGCGGTGCAGGCGCAGGCCCTGCGATGGGCGTCGCGGCATGAATGGATGTTCGTCACGATCGTAGCGACGAATGACCGGGGCAGCCAGCGCATCGATGGCCGGAGCCTGAAACGCCCAGCCCTCTGACCCGAAACTAACGCTGCTCCCCATTCGCCCCCAGCGGCGCAAACAAAGGCGCCCGCTTCTGCTGCATCGCCGCCACGCCCTCGCGGCAATCCGGATGCTTCAGCAGCTCGGCGGTGAGCCGCTTGGCCTCCTCGACCGAACGCCCGGGCCCCAGATGCAGCTGCTCGGCATAGACCTGGCGCTTCGCGGCGCGCACCGCGACCGGCGACACGGCGGCGGCCATCGCCCGGGCCCGGGCCATGACTTCCTGCTCGAAGCCTTCTGCGGGGATGACGGCGTGCAGGAAGCCGATCGATCGCATTTCCTCGGCCGGAAGCACGCGGCCGGTGAACAGGATGTCGACCGCCGGTGCCAGGCCGACCAGGCGCGGCAGAACCCATGACAGGCCGTATTCGGCCGGCAGGCCCAGGCGCGGCGTCGAGGTGGTGAACTTGGCGCCCGCCGCCGCATAGCGCAGGTCGCAGAAGGCGGCGAGCGCGACGGCGATGCCGGCACAGGCGCCGTTGATGGCCGCGATCACCGGCTTGTTCAAGCCCCAGTGCCACGCCATCTCGTGATCGAACTCGGCCTCGACGCCATGGCCGGGTTCGGCCATCTCGAGCTCGGCCGCCGCCTGCGCATAGTCCTTCTTCGACTCCTGGTGATGCTCCAGCGCCCGAAAGTCAGCGCCGACGCAGAACTGGCGACCGGCTCCGGTGACCACGATCACTCGCACCGCCGGATCGTCGTCGAGCGACTTCATCAGCCAGCGGTATTCCGCATTCATGCGGTGGGTCCAGGAATTGCCGCGGTCCGGGCGCTTCAGCCGCACCAGTCCCACGCCCAGGTCGATCTCCGATTCGGTGACGTGCAGTTCCATGGCGTGCTCAGTCCGCGAAGCGATCGTCGCGTTGCTTGAAGGTGGCGGTGGTGCCTTCTCGGGCGCGCTCGCGCAGGAAGTTGAATTCATCGGGCTCCAGCCGCAGGCTGGTACCCAGGGTGTGGCCGACGAAGCCGCGCCCGAACTGCTCGGCCGCGCCGAGGTTCTCCATCGCCATCTGGTGCATCGCCTTGCCGGTGACCAGCGCGTCGCGCGCGTGCTTCGAGATCCGCCGCGCCCAGTCCTCCACCGTCGCTTCGAGTTCATCGCGCGGCACCGACAGGTTCAGCAGCCCCATGCGCTCGGCTGCCGGCCCGTCGAAGCTCTCGCCGAGCAGCATCAGCTCGCGCGACTTCTTGGCGCCGTACATGAGGATCTGGCTGTTCATGTGCCAGGTGTTGCCGGCCAGACCGAGGCGCTGCTCGACATGGCTGAAATGCGAGTCCGATGCAGCGACCGCGAGATCGACCAGCTCGACCAGGTAGAGCCCGACGCCGGTGCAATGCCCATGGACCTGCGCGATCACCGGCTTCATCGAGTTCTGGAAGGCCATGTAGTTCATGCCCAGCCGGCGATCGCGCAGCAGCCGCGAGCGCACGCTGGGCCGCCGCGGCTTGCTGCCGTCGGCCGCGGGGTCGAGCCCGTAGGAGCGCAGCGCATCGTCGTAGTCGTGGCCGGCGCAGAAGGACGGGCCGTTGCCCTTCAGCACGATGACCTTGATGGCGTCGTCCTCCTCGGCCTCGTGCAGGGCGGCGACCAGGCGGTCCAGGTCGTCGAAACGCAAGGCGTTGTGCTTTTCGGGACGGTTCAGGATCAGTCGCGCGATGGGGCCGTCCTTTTCGACAATGAGTGCGTCATCCATGCCGGTGTTCCTTCGGAATTGATCTGGCTCAAATGATACATCGTTTGACCGTAACGTCAACGCGATGTAGCATATTGCCATGAACGAAAAAGACACCGATCCGGCTCATGCCGCCGCCCAGCCTCAGCCGCTGCGCGGAATTCGCGTCCTCGAATTCGCCCACTGGATGGCAGGCCCGCTGGCCGGCGGCCTGCTGGCCGACTGGGGAGCCGAGGTCACCAAGGTCGAGCCGCCCGGGGGCGAGCCGATGCGCACCATCTTCTCGAAGATGGGCGCGCGCGCCGGCACCCCCAACGCGGCGTTCACCCTGGCCAACCGCGGCAAGCGCTCGGTCGTGATCGACATCAAGCACGACGCCGGCCGCGCGGCCTTCGAACGCATGCTCGGCCAGGCCGACGTCCTGCTGACCAATCTCCGGCCCGACGCACTGCAGCGACTGGGCCTCGGCGCCGAGGAGGTGCGGCGGCGCCACCCGCACCTGGTCTATTGCACCGTCAGCGCCTACGGCTGGGGCGGACCCGATCAGGACCGCCCGGGCTACGACATCGCCGCCTTCTTCGGTCGCACCGGCGTCGCCCACGAGATCACCACCGCCGGCAGCGCACCGCCCGCGCTGCTGCAGGGCATCGGCGACTCGTTCACCGCGCTCAGCGCCGTCACCGGCATCCTGGCCGCGCTCATGGAGCGCAGGCAGACCGGCAAGGGCCGCTTCGTCGAAGCCTCCCTGCTTCGCACCGGCATGTGGGCGCTCGGCAGCGAACTGGGCCAGCAGGCATCGGGCGGCCATCCCAAGCCTCCGCGCCCGCGCGAGCAGTCGCGCACGCCGATGTACAACTCCTACCGCACCGCCGATGGCCGATGGTTCTTCCTGGTCGGCGTCGAGGCACGGCGCCATCTGCCTTCGGTGCTGCGGGCCATCGGCCGCGACGATCTGGTGGACGACGAACGCTTTCGCGACGCGCGATCGATCGGCACGCACGCGGCCGAGCTGATCCGCCTGCTGGACGAGGCCTTCGGCAGCCAGCCACTCGCCTGGTGGGCCGCCCAACTCGATCGGCACGACGTGTGGTGGGCGCCGGTGCAGACCCCGGAAGAGGTGCTCGACGACGCGCAAGCCGAAGCCGTGGGCGCCTGGATCGAGGTCGACGGCAAGCGATCGGTCGATGGTCCGCTGCGCTTCGACTTCATCCGCCGGAGCACCGCGCCGCAGGCGCCGGCGGTCGGCGAACACACGGCGCAGGTGCTGGCCGGCTTCGGCTTCAGCGAGGACGAGATCGCACGCCTGCAGGCGAGCACATCCGATGCGGAGCAGCGCGATGCAGCCTGAGTCCGCAGCGGGCACATCCGCACTCGAGCCCCTGTGGGGACGCGAGATCGAGACGGTCGAAATCCGCGGCTACCCCTGCCGGGTCTACCGGCACCGGCCTCGTTCGGTGATTGCGCTGCTGCGCGACGCGGTCGAGCGGTGGAGCGATCGGGTCTATGCCATCGAAGGCAGCCGCCGCCTTCGCTTTCGCGACTTCGGCGCCGCCACCGATCGCGTGGCGGCGCACCTGCGCTCCCGCGGCGTCGCACCGGGCGATCGGGTGCTGCTGCTCGCCTACAACAGCATCGAGTGGATCGCCGCCTTCTGGGCGATCCAGTCGCTGGGCGCGGTGGCTGTCCTGGCCAACGCCTGGTGGAGCCCGCAGGAAGTGCAGGCGGCGCTCGCCGACGTCGAGCCGGCGCTGGTGATCGCCGACCAGCTCGCCAAACGCGGCCTCGACGGGCGCGCCGAGGCGATCGACATCCATGCGCTGCGCGCCGTCGTGGACGATGCGGCCCCGGGTGCAGCGCTTGCAGCGGTGCCGGTCGATGAAGACGCGGTGGCGGTGATCATGTTCAGCTCGGGCACCACCGGCCGGCCGAAGGGCGTGCTGATGTCGCATCGCGGGCTGGCGGCCAACATCCAGAACCTGCTGGTCCTGACCGGTCGCATGCCCCACGAACTGCCGCCCGATGCGCCCGGCACCGTGAGCCTGCTCACCGTGCCGCTGTTCCACCTGGCCGGCATGCAGATCAGCATCTCCACCCTGCTGTCGGGCGGCAGCCTGGTCTTCCTCGAAGGACGCTTCGATCCCGAGGCGGTGCTGCGGCTGATCGAGAGCGAGCGCGTGCGGGTCTGGGGCAGCATCCCGACCATGGTGTCGCGGGTGCTGGAGCATCCGGCGCTCACGAGCTTCGACACCTCCAGCGTGCGTTCGATACCGATGGGCGGCGCCGCAATCCCGGTGGCGCTGCGGCAGAAGGTGCAGCAGGCCTTCTCGGGCGTGAAGAAGAGCGTCGGCAGCCTCTACGGCTCGACCGAGGCCGGCGGCGTGCTGGCCGCAGGCTCGGCAGCCGACCTGGACGGTCGCCCGGGCTGCGTGGGCAAGCCGCTGCCGGTGGTGGAACTGCGCATCGACAAGCCGAACCCCGAAGGCGTCGGCGAAATCCTCGCGCGCACGCCGACGGTCACGCTCGGTTGCTGGGGCGAATCGGCAGTCGCCACCGATGCGCTGGGCTGGGTCCGAACCGGCGATCTCGGTTGGCTCGAAGGCGGCATGCTTTACCTGAGCGGCCGCTCGAAGGACATCGTGATCCGCGCCGGCGAGAACGTGGCCTGCGCGCATGTCGAGCAGGTGCTCGGGCAGCATCCGGCAGTGCAGGAAGTCGCCGTGCTGCCCTTGCCTCATCCGGACCTCGGCGAAGAGGTGGCGGCCGTCGTCATGGTCCGCGAAGGCTTCGAGGTGCAGGCCGACGCGCTCATGCAACACGCGCTGGCGCGGCTGGGCAAGTTCGAGGTGCCGTCGCGCTGGTGGCTGCGGCGCGATGCGCTGCCGACCAATGCCTCGGGCAAGATCGCCAAGGCCGCATTGCGCACCGACTGGCAGGGCGACTGATCAGGCGCTGGCGGCGCTTCAGGCGTCCATCGCGGATCGTTGCCAATAGGCATGCGCCGCCGAGCGCCAGCGGCCGCGCAGTTCGTCCAGCCGGCGCGTCACGCGCGAGCCGTTCCAGTCCGGCGGAAGCAGCTCCACCGGCAATCCCGCATCGACGCTGGGCAGGCGCTGGATGGCGTTCACCAGTTGCACATGGGCGATGAACACGGCTTCGTCGCCGCGCGGGCGCATCTGGCCGAAGCGCTCGTCGAGTTCGCGGTAGTGCGCAGCCAAGGATTCGAGGTCCCAGGCGCGCCCGACCAGGTCGCGCTGGTCGATGCCGAAAGGCAGGCTGCGCGCGCTGAAGGCGAGCGTGTCGCCGGCGAGGCCCAGCTTCGCGACGCGCTCCTGGACCAGGGCGGCGCGCTGCTCGTGCGGGCAGATCCAGAGCCCGGGCGACGGCGAACCGAAGCCCAGCCACGTCAGGGCCCGATAAAGCTGCAATCGTTCGGCGCGCCGCGCCTCCGGCAAGGTGATGTGCAGCACCAGCCAGGAGCCCGACCATTCCTGCGCCGCGTGGCGCAGCGCCCTGACCCGCTGGGAGCCCTCGGCGATGAGCCGGATGCCGCCCTCGGTCAGCATCCACCAGGCCTGCCTGCCTTCACGGCCGCCTTCGATCCAGCCGGCGGCCGCCGCGCGTGCCAGCGCCTGGCGCGCAGCCTTCTCGGCGATGCCCACCGCAGCGAAGGAGCGCAGCAGGGTCGAGGTCCAGACGCGCTCGGCGGACGGGTAGACGAACTCGCCGAGGAGGGTCAGCAGGTAGGAGCGCGCGCTGGCGGCTGGCGCCTGCGGATCACTCATGGCGCCGGCTCGGCCGCCTCGGGCGCTTGGGTGGGTAGGTCACTTCTGGGACGGGTGCATGCTCGATCGGGATGCCGGTCATGATACGTGAGTCGTCTGCCACGGCTGCTCCCCGTAGCATCAGCTTCGCCGCATTCCGGGGATTCGCCGCTTCGCGGCGCGATCCGGTCGCCGGTTGGCCACCGGGTCTTTCGCATACATTCGCCGGATGAGCACCCCTCCAAGCGCCGTCCCCGCGAAGCCCCCTCGCGCCCGCCGACCCGTGTCATTCAAGCCGGTGGGCGCCGGACGCCCGGCAGACGACATCCAGGCCCAGGTCCGAAAGCTGATCTCCTCGCACCATCTCCGCCCGGGCGACCGGCTGCCGACCGAGCGTGCGCTCGCCGAGCAGTTCGGGGTCAGCCGCAACTCCGTTCGCCAGGCCATCCGCTCGCTGGCCGACAGCGGCCTGCTGGAGGTCAAGAAAGGCGCGACCGGCGGCGCCTTCATCCGCAACGGCGGCGCAGCCGCGGTACGCGCCAGCTTCGTGGACATGTACGCCCTGGGCGCCATCCAGCCGTCGCACCTGATCGAGACCCGGCTGCTGATCGGCGTCGACATCGTCCGCCTGGCCTGCGAGCGATGCACCGACGAGGACCTTGACTTCCTCGAAGCCAACGTGCAGGCGGCCGAGTCAGCGGCCCGGGCCGGAAATGCGCCGCTGCGCACCGAACTCAACGTGGAGTTCTTCCGAATCCTGGCGCGCATGACCCACAACCCCCTGCTGGAGATCGTGACGGACGCCGTGATGGCGATCACGCTGCGCTTCGTGGACGACTTCATGCGCACATCGAATGCGACCGTGATGCCCTTCCGCCGCAAGCTGCTGGCCGACCTGCGCGCGCGCGACGGCCAGGCGGCCGCCGAGAAGATGCGCGAGCACCTGCTGAAGCTGCAGAAGATCTACCTGGCCGAAGTCGCCGCGCGCAACAAGGCCGCCGCCCAGGGCCGCTGACCGCGCAGCGCCGGCATCGCGCCAGCGCCAATCCCCCTGCTGCTGTCGACCCGAAGGCCGTCACGAGATTGACGGCCTTTCTTTTTTGATGCAAACTTCATTGGATGACCCAATTTAATATTGGCTCACCCATCATCAACAAAGGAGAGACTCTGGTGTCAAGCATCGATTTGTCCGGCAAGGTGGCCGTCGTCACCGGCTCGGGAGGCGGCATCGGCCGGGCGATCGCGATCGCCATGGCCCAGGCCGGCGCCGCAGTCGTCATCAACGACATCGGCACCTCGCTGAAGGGCGAAGGCGCCTCGCAGGGCCCCGCCGCCGAGACCCAGGCACTGATCGAGGCATTCGGCGGACGCGCGGCCATCAACGGCGACAGCGTCGCCCAGTGGTCCGGCGCCCAGAAGATCGTGCAGACCGCGCTCGACAACTTCGGGCGCATCGACATCGTCGTCAACAACGCCGGCATCCTGCGCGACGCGATCTTCCACAAGATGGACCCGGACGACTGGCGCGCGGTGATCGACGTCCACCTGAACGGCAGCTTCAACGTCAGTCGCGCGGCGGCCGATCATTTCCGGCGCCAGGAAAGCGGCAGCTACATCCACATGACCAGCGGCGCCGGGCTGATCGGCATGGTCGGGCAGGCCAGCTATTCGGCGGCCAAGCTGGGCATCACCGCGCTGTCGAAGGTGATCGCGCTCGACATGTCGCGCTTCAACGTGCGCTCCAACTGCATCGCGCCGATCGCCTGGAGCCGCATGACCAATTCGATTCCGGAAGACACGCCGGAGAAGCGGGCACTGGTCGAGAAGCTGAAGAAGATGACGCCCGACAAGAATGCGCCGCTCGCGGTGTTCCTCGCCTCGGACGCCGCGAAGCACGTCAACGCCCAGATCTTCGCGATACGCCTGAACGAGATCTACCTGATGGGCCAGTCGCGCATGCTGCGCAGCATCCATCGCTCCGAAGGCTGGACGCCGGAGACCATTGCCGAGCATGCGATGCCGGCCCTGGCGTCGAGCTTCATGTCGGTGCAGAGCAGCGTGCAGCACTACGGCTGGGACCCGGTGTGACGGCCGACCCTGTCGAGCAACGAGCGATGCGGCCGCTGCACGACAGCGCGGAGCTGCAACCGCTGCTGAGCCCGCGCAGCGTGGTCATCGTCGGCGCATCGGCGCGCCAGGGGTCGTTCGGCTGGCAGACCCTGGCCAACCTGGAGCGCGGCGGCGTGCGCACGCTGCTGGTGCATCCAAAGGGCGAGCCGATCGAAGGCCGAATCGCCTATCGCGGCGTGGCGGACCTGCCCGAGGTGCCCGACTGCGCCGTGATCGCCGTGGCACGCGATGCGGTGCTCGACGTGGCGATGCAATGCGCGGCCAAGGGCATCCGCGGCGCCCTGGTCTATGCCTCCGGCTTCGCCGAGACCGGCCGCGAGCAGGACATCGAGCTGCAACGGGCGCTGACCCGGCTCGCGGCCGACAGCGGCATGCGCATCCTGGGGCCCAACACCATGGGCCTGATATCGGAGCAGGGCCGCGTGCGCCTGAGCTTCTTCGGCGGTGCGCCCGATCTGGGCGAGCCGCGTCACTCGCGCATCGGGCTCGTCAGCCAATCCGGCGGGCTCGGCTTCGCGCTGGGCCAGGCGGCCGTGCACGGCCATGCCTTCTCGCATGTGCTGACCACCGGCAATGCCTGCGACGTCGACGTGGCCGACCAGGTGTCCTACCTGGTCGACCAGCCGGATTGCGACGTCATCGCCTGCGTCTTCGAGGGCATGGTCGAACCGGCGCGCCTGATGGCGGCCGGCGAGAAGGCCCTGCGCGCGGGCAAGCCGGTGGTGGTCTTCAAGCTGGCGACCGGCTCGGAAGGCAGCATCGCCGCCCAGTCGCACACCGGCAGCCTGGCCGGCTCGGCCGAGGTCTATCGCGCCGCCTTCGCCCGGCACGGCTTCATCGAGGTCCACAGCTTCGAGGCCATCCTCGAGACCTGCGCCTTCCTCGCCAAGGCCGGGCGCCCGTCGTCGGATGGCGTGGCCGGGCTCGCCACCTCGGGCGGCGCGGCCATCATGGTGGCCGACAAGGCCGAGCAATTCGGTGTCCGGCTGCCGCAGCCGAGCGAAGCGGTGGAGCGCGAATTGCGCCGGCACATCCCCGAGTTCGGCTCGGCGCGCAATCCATGCGACGTCACCGCGCAGATCCTGGCCAACCCGCAATCCCTGCCGGCCTGCGCGCGCGCGATGCTGGGCCAGGACGACTACAGCACCCTGGTGATGCCGCACATGACGGCCACCGAGGTCGGCACCAAGCGGCTGCTGGACCTCGGCGAGGTGGGTCGCGAGACCGGCAAGATGATCTGCTGCGTCTGGCTCTCGCAGTGGCTCGACGGCCCGGGTGCGCGCGAGGTCGAGCAGCACGATCACCTGGCCCTCTTCCGTTCGATGGACCGCTGCATCCAGGCCATAGGTGCCTGGCATGAATTCCATCGGCTGCGCGCCCGGCGCGAGAAGAGCAGCGGCTACGAGGATCCGAGCGCCTCCATCGATGCATTGCGTTCCCTGCTCGACGGCCACGGGCCCGGCGTGCTCTCCGAATCGCAATCCAAGCGAATACTGCAGGCCTGCGGCGTGCCGACCCTTGCAGGCGCGAACGTGAACGACCGCCAGGCCGCTGTCGAGGCGGCCGCGCGACTGGGCGGCCCGGTGGTGCTGAAGGTCGATTCGCCCGACATCCCGCACAAGACCGAAGCCGGCGCGGTCCGCCTGAACCTGCGCACGGCCGCCGAGGTGGCCGATGCCTACGACGAGGTGATGCGCAACGCGCGCGCCTATGCGCCGGATGCGCGCATCGACGGCGTATCGGTGCAGCCGATGGCCGGCAAGGACCTGGAGCTCATCGTCGGCGCGCGCCGGGATCCGATGTTCGGCCCGGTCGTGGTCGTCGGCTTCGGTGGCATCCTGGTCGAGCTGCTGCAGGACACCGTCCTCGATCTCGCGCCCGTCAGCGTCGCGGATGCGCATCGCATGCTGGACCGGCTGCGTGGACGAAGACTGCTCGATGGCTTCAGGGGTTCAGCACCGGTCGATGTCGACGAGCTCGCCCGGCTGATCAGCCGGATCAGCCGGCTCGCGCATGCCTGCGCCGACCGCATCGAGGAGATCGACATCAACCCGCTCGCCATCTCGAAGGGCCGCGCCATGGCACTCGATGCGCTCGTCGTGTTGCGAGAGAGGCCGAAGCACCAGGCCTGAGCCGAGATCCGCCGCGGTGCAGCCCGGCAAGACAAAGGAGACAAGACATGAAGTTGACTGAGCTGATCCGGCCGGGAGTCCGTGCCATCCTGCTGTGCGCGGCCGCAGTCTGGGCTTCGCTGGGACTGGCCCAGGGCTTTCCGGACAAGCCCATCACCATGGTGGTGCCCTATCCGCCTGGCGGATCCGCCGACGCGCTGGCCCGGCTGCTCGGCGACCACCTGAAGGCGCAGCTGGGCCAGCCCGTCATCGTCGTCAACCGGCCCGGCGCCGGCAGCCTGATCGGCACCCAATCGGTGACGCGCGCCCCGAAGGACGGCTATACGCTGCTCTTCACCGGCTCGGCGCTGACCATCCAGGCGGCGGTCAACCGCAAGTTCGACGTCAACATCGAACGCGATCTCGCGCCGGTCAGCGAGATGGTGCGCAGCACCTTCCTGATCGCCACCCAGTCGAGCCAGCCCTTCCGCACCCTGCCCGAGTTGGTGAGCTATGCGCGCGACCATCCGCAGGCCCTGGCCTTCGGCACCAACGGCGCGGGCACCACCTCCTTCATGATCTTCGAATACCTGAAGTCGCTGGCCAACATCAACCTGCTGCATGTGCCGTACAAGGGCAGCGCCGAAGTGGTGGCGGCCATGATGGGCGGCAACATCCAGCTCATCGCCGATCCGGTCTACACGCTGCACACGCACGTCGATGCGGGCACGCTGCGCGGCCTGGCGGTCACCGGCAGCAAGCGCTCCCCGCTGCTGCCCGGCGTGCCCACCGCCCAGGAAGCAGGCTTCCGCGACTTCGACGTGACGGCCTGGATCGGCGTGCTGGCGCCGGCCGGAACTCCGAAGCCCATCGTCGCGCAATTGAGCCGCGCCGTCGCCAAGGTGATGCAGGAGCCCGAGGTCATTGCCCGCGCCACCGCCTTCGGCTTCGACCCGAGCGGCACCACATCCGAGGAATTCGAACGCGCCTTGCGCAAGGAGCAGGCCACCTGGAGCCAGCTCGCGCGCGATCGCAACCTTCAGCTCGATTGAAGAAGGAGACTCATCATGCGGACCATCCATCGCGCCCTGCTGTCCTTCGCCGTCGCGGCACTGCTGCCCGCCGCGGCCTCGGCCGAGGCAGAGGCCTTCCCGACCCGGCAGATCGAGATGATCGTGCCCTACAGCGCGGGCAGCGGCGTCGACCTTCTTGCGCGTACCTTCGCCCATGCGCTGGAGAGTCAGTTGAAGGTGCCCTTCGTGGTGCAGGACCGCGAGGGCGCGACCGGCATCATCGGCTCGAGCGCGGTCGCGCGCTCGGCACCCGACGGCTACACCATCATGGCCAACGCCAGCCCGCCATTCGCAGTCGCGGCGCTGAGCCAGAAGCAGCCGCCCTACGACGTTCGCTCCGCCTTCGCGCCGATCGCCCGCATCGGGAGCGTGCCGCTGGTCTTGATCACCTCGGCCGACTCGCCGATCAAGAGCCTGGCCGACCTGCGCGCCCAGGCCAAGGCGCATCCGGACCAGGGCACCTATGCCTCCACCGGCGATGGCTCGCCGGGGCAGCTCTACATGGAACTGGTCAAGTCATCCACCGGCATCCGGCTGACCGAGGTGCCCTACAAGTCGTCGACCCAGGCGCTGGTGGATGTGATCGGCGGCCGCATCATGGCCAGCCTGGTGTCGCTGCCGGCGGCGGAGCAGTTGATCAAGCAAGGTCGCCTGCGCGTGCTCGCCGTGGGCTCGAAGGAACGCCTCAAGCGCTTCCCCGACACGCCCACGCTGGCCGAGGCGCTGTCGATGCCGGGCATGGAGGCCAACGTCTGGTATGGCTTCCTGGCGCCAGCCAAGGTGCCGCCGGAGCGGATCGAGCAGCTGTACCGCGCGGTCTCCGCCGTGTTCGCCACGACCGAAGCCAGGGACAGCATGGGCACGCTAGGCATCGTGCCCGAGCTGCAGTCGCCGAAGGAGTTCGCCGCCTCGCTGGAGCGCGACACCGAGACGGCGCGGCGCATGCTGACCCTGGTCGAGAAGAGCCGGACCACGCAATGAAGAAGGCAGCAGGACGACAACCATGATCCAGGCATCCGACACCGAATTCCACCCGCGCGACCCGGCGGATCGAATCTGGACCGAGACGACCTATGTCGCCTTCAACGTGCCGCAGGCCGGGCTGCACGGCACGCTGTATGTTCTTGCACGGCCGAACCTGGGCGTGGCGATGTCGTCGGTGGTGATCGCGCGCGGCATCCGGCGCCGTGCCCACGAGGTCGATTTCTGCGACCCGCAGATCCATCTGCCCTGCCCCGACTCCTACTCGGACTTCACGCTCGCCAACGGCCTCTCGGTGCAGGCGCGCTCGCTGACCGACTGGCGCTTCCGCTACGAGCATCGCCTGGGCGCCTGCAGCTTCGAGCTGTCGCTGCGCGGCCTGCACCATCCCTTCGACCCCACCGACCCGCGCGAGAACCCGGCGGCCGCGGACAAGAAGGCGCATGCCGATCCGCGGGTCGGCGATGCCTGGTCGAACGGCCACTTCGACCTGAAAGGCCGCATCACCGGCAGCCTGATGCTGCGCGGCCAGGCCTACGAGGTCGACTGCTTCGAAGGCATGGACCGCAGCTGGGGTCCGCGCAATGAGACGCCCGACCGCGCCACCTCGTACATCTCGGTCAACTTCGGCGAGGCCATGTCGATGTGGCTGACCATGACGCTGGACGTCACCGCCGATGGCCGCATCCGCTACGAGAAGCTCAACTCGGGCTTCATCGTCGAGCATGGCGTGGTGACCCCGGTGGTCCAGGCCGAAGTCGAGGCCACCACGGTGGAGATGCTCGCCATCAGCGACCACATCGTGGTCACCGACGCCCGCGGCCGGCGCCACGAGTTCTTCGGCGCCGCCATCGGAACGCGCCCGATGGGCTCGCTCAACCCATCGATCGCCGCCTTCGTCTCCCTGATGCGCTACCAGTATCGCGACCAGGTCGGACACGGCGGCCACGGCAAGCTCTTCGGCCTCAACTACCTCGCGCAGCGACTCGCGCGCACCGACGCATGAACTCCACCTTCGACCTGCGCGACCAGCCCACCGATGACTTCATCGAGTCGCTGCGCCAGCGCTTTCCGACCGAGCGCGAGACAGACATCCTGCTGACGCGCAAGATGCGCCGGCGGGCCGGCCCGCCCTACGCCCAGGTGTCGCTCGAGCAGATGGTGGGCTGGCTGCGCGCGATGCTCGGCGAAACCATCGAGGGCGACTTCGAGGTCCACGATCCGCGCTGGCTCACCGGCGGCGCATCGAAGGTGCAGATCGCCTTCGAGCTCGGCTGGAACGCGCCCGGAAAAGGCCCGAGCCGCGACCGGCTGGTGGTTCGCATGGATCCGTCGGAGGCGTCGAACACGACCAGCCGGGTGCGCGAGGTCGAGCTGCTGGCGGCCTTCGAAGACCTGCTGCCGGTGCCCAAGGTCTTCTGGCTCGACCGCGAGGCGCGCTGGTTCCCGGAGCCGGCCATCATTTACAGCTTCGTGCCCGGTGTTGCCAAGCCGCGGAGCGCGAAGGCCGGCCAGGTGGTGGGCCTGGGCACCAATTTCGGGGAGCGCCTGCGCGCGCAGCTCGCGCCGCAGTTCCTGCGCCACCTGGCCGCCATCCACACCGCCGATGTGAGCCGCATGCACTTCACCAGCATGGAGCTGCCGCCGACCGGCGCGGTGGATTGCGCGCGCTGGCAGCTCCATCGCGCGCTCCGGGTCTGGGAAGAAGACCGCGGCGAGGACTTCCCGCTGATGGATGTCGCCGCCAACTGGCTGCAGCGCAACCTGCCGAGCCTCGACCGGGTGAGCGTCGTGCACGGCGACTATCGCAGCGGCAACTTCCTGTTCGACGAGCCGACCGGGCAGATCACCGCCTGGCTCGACTGGGAACGCGGCCATCTGGGCGACCGGCACCGGGACCTGGCATGGATGACCCAGCGCGAGAAGGGCCACCTCGCGGAGGACGGCAAGACCTACCTGGTGTGCGGCCTCATCCCGATGGACGAGTTCTACCGGCGCTACGAGGAGGCCAGTGGGCTGAAGGTGGACTTCGAGCGGCTTCGCTGGTATCGCGTGCTCAACTGCTTCCAGGTGATCACCACCACCATGGCGACGATGTACCGGGTCGCCAAGCTCGGGAAGTCGCACCAGGACATCCTGCTGGCGCGCCTGGGCGCCATCGCGCCGGTCGGCGCCCACGAACTCGCGGAACTGCTGGCGGAGGTACTCTGAATGGACCACATCGACGTCGGCCTGCGGGCCGCGATCCGGGCCTTGAAGGACGTGGTGGCGCCGGTCATCGCGCCGGAGAACGCACAGGCGCGCGAGCAGCTCGGCCTCTGCATCGACTACCTGGGCTACATGGCGGAGCGTTTGCCGCACCTGCACGAGCGCGACCGCTTCGAGCTGTCGCACCAGCTCGCCATGGCCGAGGCCGTGCGCGGCATCCTGTCGGACCCGGCTGCCCCGCAACCGCCGGATCCGGCCATCGACTCCGGACGCGCGGCGCTGCAGAGCGCCAACGCATCCACCGCCGAAGTGCGGCAAGCGACGGCGCGTGTCGCCGCTTCGGTCTCGCTCGCGGTGCAGGGTTCGGCGCAGCTCGATCCAGGGCGCCGGGGCCTTCTGGAACGCGCGGTCCTTGCCGCCAGCAGGCAGATGATCGCGTTCGAGCGCGCCTGGCACCTGCCTTTGGCGCTGGATCCGGATCCGCATGAGGTGCGGCCGCTGTCGGACTTCCTTCCGGTGCGTGCCGAGGGCTAGGGACCGGCCCGTCGAGATTCAGGCGGTCTCCAGCGCGACGCCGTCCTTGATGACGATCAGGTCGCGCTCCGCCGCGCGCGCGCGGAAGCGGAACTGCGAGGGCCCCGCGCGCCAGATCTCGACCTGCAGGGTCTCGCCGGGATGGATCGGCGCGCTGAACCGGCCCTCGACCCTGCGCAGCCTGGCCGTGTCGTAGCCCAGCGCCGCACCGAGCACCGCCCGGACGCAGCCGGCGAAGGTGCACAGGCCATGCAGGATCGGCCGCTCGAAGCCGACCGAGACAGCGCGCTCGGGGTCGATGTGCAAGGGATTCATGTCGCCGCCCTGCAAGCGATAGAGCGCCGCCTGCTGGGGCAGGATGCGCCAACGCGTGGCAAAGTCCGGCGCGCCTGAAACAGACCAGGCGGCGGCGGCCGGCGCAGGCGCGCCGCCGAAGCCGCCGTCGCCACGGCAAAGCGCCGACATGCGCGTGGTGGCAAGCAGCGCGCCATCGGCCTTGTCGCGCAGTTCCCGCAGCAGCACCAGCAGCGCGCCCCTGTTCGCGCCCAGGTCCCAGAGTTCATCGACGCGCGTGGCGCAAACGATGGTCGCGCTGGCCGGCAGCGGCGCGTGCAGCACGAGCGACTGCGCGCCATGGACCACCTTGCGGAAATCGATGCCGATGTCCATCGTCGCGAGGGAGCGATGGCACAGCGTCAGCGGCAGCGAGGGTGCGACCTTCAATGATCGCTCGTAGACGAAATCCAGCTCGCGCGGGTCGTTCGCCGATGGCTCGTAGCCGACAGCCAGGGCATGGAGCATGGCGTCGCGCTCGTCATAGCGCTGCTCGATATCGGGCAGCACGAGCGACTTCAGGCGGTCGGGATCAATGGCCATGTCGTTCGCACTTCGACATCAGGCTTGCCAATGCCTCGGCCGCTCCTCCGCTCACGGCGATAAGGACCAGCAGTCGCCGGTAGTAGTGGCCCACCGCCAGTTCCTCGGTCATCCCCATGCCGCCGTGCAGCTGGATGGCCTGCTGCAGCACCCAGGTCGCCGCTTCGGACGCGACCAGCCGCGCCTGGGCCGAGCGGCGACGAGCGCTGGCCGCGTCGCCTTGCTCATGCATCTCCAGCGCTTCCGCTGCCATCTCGGCGGCGCTGCGGATCTGCTCGAGCGCGATGTACATCTCCGCGACGCGGTGCCGCAGCGACTGGTACTCGCCCAGTGGCTGGCCGAACTGCTTCCGGGTCCGCAGGTGCTGAACGCAGAGCTCCAGCGCCGCTTCGCAGGCGCCCAGCAGCTCGGCGCTGCGGCCGGCCGCCTGCAGCAGTCCGATGGCGCCCAGGCCGCCGGCCGCCTCGACCGCCTCCGCTGGCGCCAGCCGCTCGGCCCTTGCGCCTTCGAAGGCCAGGTCGGCGGCCCAGCTGCCGTCGACCAGCCTGTAGCTTCGCCGCTGGCGCACACCGGCCTGCTCGGCCACCACCACGAACCAGGCTTCGCCCTCTCCCGCGACATTCGCGCGAAGCAGCAGGCGATCGACAGCGCCGGCGTGAAAGACGCAGCTCTTGGCACCGTCGATGCACCAGCCGCGCCCGTCCCGCCGGGCCGATGTCGGCGGGCTCTCGGGCTTGCCCAGTCCGCAGTCTTCTTGCACGGCCAGGGCCATCGAGAGGCTGCCATCGGACAACGCAGCCAGGAGCGCATCCTGCCGGCCGGCCCGCAGCACCACCTGCGCGGCCAGCCAGCTATCGAACCAGGGACTGACGACAAGCGCTCGCCCCAGCTCGCGCTGGATCCGCTGCATGTCGACCGCCGCGCCGCCGAAGCCGCCGAAGCCGCCGGCCGATTCGGGCAGCATCAACCCGCAGAGCCCCAGCTCGGCAAGCAGATGCGTCACGCCGGGAAGACGGTCCGGGCCGTCGCTCATCGCCTGCCTGCGGCCGGTGGCAAAGCCGTAGCGCTCCTGCAGCGCCTTGCGCAGGGCGTCGGCCAGCGACGTGCGGTCTTCGAGGGAAAGTGCTGCCGTCATGGAATCGTGTCGAAGACGTGCTTGGCGAGGATGTTCTTCTGCACTTCGTTGGCGCCGCCATAGATCGACGCGGCGCGCGAATAGAGGTGCGCGACGCCGATCGGCTCGCGCGGGTCGGGACCGAATCCTTCGGCGCCCGGCAGGCGCAGGCCGACCGGACCGGCGACTTCGGTGAGCAGTTCCATGACGCGCTGGAACAACTCCGTGCCCTTGACCTTCAATGCGGATGCGCCCGCCACCCGCTCGGCGGGCGACGATTCGCCGCCGAGCAGGCGGTACTGGGTGCGGTCCAATGCCTCGAGTTCGGCTTCGAGCCGCTCGGCGCGGGCAAGGAATCCGGCATCCGATGCCAGCGCAGCCCCGCGGCGCCGCGTCGCTGCCGCCAGTTCGCGGGCGTAGGCCAGGCGCTCCCGCGTGCGCGCCACACCGGCGATGCTGGCCCGCTCGTTGCCGAGCAGGAACCTTGCGTAGTCCCAGCCGCGGTTCTCTTCGCCGACCAGGTTGGCGACCGGCACCCGCACGCCGTCGAAGAACACTTCGTTGAGGCTGTGCCGGCCGTCGATGGAGATGATCGGCCGCACCGTGATGCCCGGCGACTTCATGTCGATCAGCAGGAAGGAGATGCCCTGCTGCTTCTTCGCATCGGGATCGGTGCGCACCAGGCAAAAGATCCAATCCGCATAGTGGGCGGAGGTGGTCCAGATCTTCTGCCCGTTGACGACATAGCTGTCGCCCTCGCGCACCGCTGTGGTCCGCAGGGACGCCAGGTCGGACCCCGAGCCCGGTTCGGAGAATCCCTGGCAGAACAGCAGCTCGGCGCCGAGCAGCTTCGGCAGCCAGAAGCCGCGTTGCGCCGGCGAGCCGAAGCGAATCAGCACCGGCCCGAGCATCGTGATGTTGAAGACATGCGGCGCGGGCGCCGGTGCCGCGCAGCACTCTTCCAGGAACACCAGTTGCTCGATGTCGTTCCAGCCGGCGCCGCCGAATTCCCTGGGCCAGTTCGGCGCTCCCCAGCCGCGCTGGCGTAGCTTGCGCTGCCAGGAGACGAGATCGTCGCGCCGGGGAAATTCGCCGCGTCGCAGGCGCGCGCGCAGGCCGGGGTCCAGCTCCTCGGCAAGGAATGAACGGATCTCGGCGCGCAGCGCCTGCAGGTGGCCGCTCTCGGTCCTCATGGCGTGGCGGGCGTGATGGGCGTGAACATCGGGATCATCGTGCCGTCGGTGGCCGGCTTGCAGGCCAGCCGCACCGGCATGTCGATGGCCAGCGCATCGAGATCGCAGTCGACCAGGTTGGTCATCACCCTCGGGCCCTCCTGCAGCTGCACATAGGCCAGCGAGAAGGGCGTGGGCGTGCCCAGTCTCAGCACGCTGAAGGTGTAGATCACGCCCCGGCCCGAGCTCTCTACCCAGCGGGTGCGGTCGCTGAAGCAGTGCGGGCAGAGCGTGCGCGGGTAGTGGTGGTAGCGCTGGCAGGCGTCGCAGAACTTGAGCATCAGCACGCCCCTGGCGGTGCCGTCGAAATAGGGCTTGTTCTCCGGGGTGATCATCGGCGCGGGCAGCTCCCGCTCCTTGGACATGGTGGTCATGGCTTGTTCACTCCCTTTCCATGATGAGGGTGGCGCTGCCGTGGCGGCCCGCCAGGAAGCCGCCGAGCCCCTGGGCCACTGCCAGGTTGCAGCCGGGCACCTGCACCGCCGGATGCGCCTCGCCGCGCAACTGGCGCACCGCCTCGATGATCTTGGTCATCCCGCCACGGTTGCGCGGGTGGTTGTTGCAGAGGCCGCCGCCATCGGTGTTGAAGGGCAGGCGTCCGGTGCCGGCAATGAGGTTGCCGTCGGCCACGAAGCGGCCGCCCTCACCCTTCTTGCAGAAGCCGAGATCCTCGAGCTGGATCAGGACCGTGATGGTGAAGCTGTCGTAGATGGAGGCATAGCGGATGTCCGCCGGCGTCACCCCGGCCTCCTCGAAGGCGCGCGGACCGCTCCATGCCGCGCCGGAATAGGTCACGTCGATGTCGCCGCCGTCCATGCCCTTGAGCGTCTCGGCGGCGCCGGCCAGCTTGACCAGCGGGCGCTTGAGCGACCGGGCGATCTCCGGGCGCGCCAGGATCACCGCCCCGCCGCCGTCGCTCACGACGCAGCAGTCGAGCTTGTGAAGGGGATCGGCCACCAGCGGGGAATTCACCACGTCATCGACCGTGACCACCTTGCGCAGCATCGCGTTCGGATTGTGTTGCGCATGGTGCGACGCGGCGACCTTGATCCATGCCAGCTGCTCGCTTGTCGTGCCGTACTGGTGCATGTGCCGCCTGGCCGACATGGCGTAGACGTTCGCGGTGCCCATGCCATAGGCGAACTCGAAGGCCGCGTCCGGCGACTCGTCGCCGAAGCTGCGCGCCTGGGTGCCGCTCCAGCCGCTGGAACGAGGCTTGCCGGCCAGCGTCACCAGCGCCACGTTGCACTTGCCGGCGGCAATCGCCTGGGCCGCATGGTTGACGTGAGAGAGGTAGGAGGCCCCGCCGATGTCGGTCGAATCCAGGTGGCGCACGCGCAGGCCGAGGTAGTCGATCATCGACATCGGCCCCAGGCCGGGGGCGTCGGTCGCGCAGAAGTAGCCGTCGACATCGCGATGGCTCAGCCCGGCGTCGTCCAGCGCGCCCTTGGCAACTTCCGCATGCAGCTGCGCCAATGACTTGTCCTTCGCCTCGCGGGTCGGATGCTCGAAGGCTCCGACGAAATAGGCTTTGCCCTTGATGCTCAAGTGATTCCTTTCATTGCGCTTGCGCGATGGATCCGTTGGGTCATCCATTCTAGCCGCGGGCTGCCGGCGAAGGCGAATGCCCGGTCGAAGCCAGGGCCTGATGTTGACACGCGTCCCGACGATATCCCATAATGGGTGATCCAATGACAGGAGACTTTGCGTGAATCCAATCCGATCGATGCAGCGGGCACTGATTTGCGCCGCCGTGGCACTGGCCGGCGCCGGCGCCCTGGCGGCCCCCTTCCCGGACAAGCCAATCAAGCTCATCGTTCCCTATGCCGCGGGCGGCGGAACCGACGTATGGGCCCGCCTCTTCGCCGTGCGTCTGTCGAGCCGGCTCGGGCAGCCGGTGCTGGTGGACAACCGGCCGGGCGCCAACACCCAGCTGGGCGCCAGCATGGTCGCCAAGGCCGAGCCGGACGGCTACACGCTGCTCTTCACCAGCTCCACCCACATCCAGGTGCCCGCCATATCGACCACCGTCACCTACGACGTGGTGCGCGACTTCGCGCCGATCGGGCAGCTCGGCACCACCGGGCTGGTGTTCGTGGTCAATCCGCAGGTCAAGGCAACCAACATGAAGGAATTCATCGCCGAGGCCAAGACCGCGCCCAACTGGTCGCTGGGCACCTACGCCGCCGGCTCGACCGGCGACGTGTTCGCGCAGGCGCTCATGAAGGAGAACGGACTGAACGTGCCGGTGGTCTCGTACAAGGGCGAATCGGCCGCCATCACCGACGTGGTCGGCGGGCAGATCCAGGGCGGCTTCTTCTCGATCCCCACGGTGAAGGGCATGGTCAGGGCCGACAAGCTGCGGGCGATCGGCTCGCTGGCATCCGGCCCGATCGCCGCGCTTCCCGGCGTCAAGACGCTCCCTGAGCAGGGCTTCGCGCGCTACCGCTGGCCCGGCATCTGGGTCGGCCTGTTCGCTCCGGCGAAAACGCCGCAGGCAATCCAGGACCGCCTGAGCGAAGCCGCGCTGGCGATCACGCAAGACCCCGACTTCAGGCGCGAGTGGAGCGAACGCGACCTGGACGTCCAGTGGCGCGGCCCGACCGCCTTCGGCAAGGACATCCGCACCGACGTCAAGACCTGGGCCGATCTGGTCCAGGCCATGGGCATCAAGCCCCAATGACAGCCGGCACCCAGCGGCACCGACACTCGCAATCCCTTCGTCTCGATCCATGACCTCCCAGCGCAACCCCTACGAAGCGTCCGAGCTTCGGCCCTTGCTCCAGCCGCGCAGCGTGGCGATCATCGACTTCTCGTCCAAGCCGGGTTCCTTCGGCGCCCGCACGGCCGAGAACCTCGCGGGCTCGGGTGCCGATGTCTGGCTGGTCAACCCGAAGCGCAGCGCGCAGCCCGGGCTCCAGCTGGTGGCCAGCGTCGAGCAACTGCCGCGGCCGGTCGACTGCGCGGTCATCGCGGTGCCGCGCGACGCGGTGCATGACGTCGCGCAGGCCTGCGCCTCGAAGGGCATACGCGGCGCCATCGTGTATGCATCGGGCTATGCCGAGACGGGCAAGGCGGAGCACATCGCGCTGCAGCAACAGCTGTCGGCACTGGCGCGCCGCACCGGCATGCGCATCCTGGGACCGAACTGCATCGGCATCCTGTCCGACGGCGGCCGGCTGCGGCTGAGCTTTGCCGAAGCGCCCGAGCTGAACCAGGGCCATCCATCGGCGATCGGCCTGGTGAGCCAGTCCGGCGGCCTCGGGCTGGCGCTCGGCCAGTCGGCCCGCCACGGCTATGCCTTCTCGCATGTGCTGACCGCCGGCAACTCGTGCGACGTCGATGTCGCCGACCAGGTGGCCTTCCTGGCCGACGATCCGGCCTGCAAGGTCATCGCCTGCCTGTTCGAGGGCATGGCCGACCCCCAGCGCCTGCTCGAAGCGGGCCGCCGCGCGGCGCGGGCCGGCAAGCCGGTCATCGTCCACAAGCTGGCCACCGGCGAGGAAGGCATGCAGGCCGCCATGTCCCACACCGGAAGCCTCGCCGGCTCGGCCGCCGTCTACCGCGCCGCCTTCGCCTCGGCCGGAATGATCGAGGTCGACGACTTCGAGGCGCTGATCGAGACCGCCGCCTTCTTCGCCAAGGCCGGCCTGCCCCGAAGCGAAGGCGTGGCCGCGCTGTCCACCTCGGGCGGCGCCACGATCATGGTGGCCGACAAGGCCGAGCTGCACCGTGTGCCTCTGCCGCAACCCACGGCCGATGTCGAGGCGCTGCTGAAGTCCCACATCCCCGAATTCGGCTCGGCGCGCAATCCCTGCGACGTGACAGCGCAGATCCTCAGCAATCCGCAGTCGCTGCCGGATTGCGCCGAAGCGATGCTGGCCAGCGAGGTCTATGGCGCCCTGGTGATCCCGCACCCCTATGCCTACGCGCCGGGCACGGCACGCCTGATGGCGCTGGAAGGCGTGGCGGCCCGCACCGGCAAGCCGATCTGCTGCGTCTGGCTGAGCCAGTGGCTGGACGGCCCCGGCACGGCCGAGGTCGAGGCCAGCCCCGGACTGGTGCTGTTTCGTTCGATGGCTCGCTGCATGGCTGCCTTGCGCGCCTGGCACCTGTACGGGCGGCGCGTCGGCAAGCCCGCCGGATCCGAGCGGCTCAGCGAGCCGATCCCGGCGCAGGTGCTGCGGCAGGAGGCCGGGGCGAACCGCACGCTGACCGAAAGCGCCGCCAAGAGGTTGCTGGGACGGGTCGGCATCCCGGTGGTGCCCGAGCGCCTGGTCGCCAGCCCCGACGCCGCCTTCGACGCGGCCGAAGGCTTCGGCTATCCGGTGGCGATGAAGATCCAGTCGGCCGACATCCCGCACAAGACCGAGGCCGGCGGTGTGATGCTCGACCTGCGCTCGGGCGAGGCGGTGAAGGCCGCCTACGCCACGATCGTGCAGAACGCGCTTGCGCATTCGCCATCCGCGCGGATCGACGGCGTGCTGGTGCAGCCGATGGTGCAGCGCGATCTCGAACTGATCGTCGGCGGGCGCCGCGACCCGCTGTTCGGACCGACCGTCGTGGTCGGACTGGGCGGCGTCTTCGTCGAGCTGCTCAAGGACAGCTCGGTGGCCCTGGCGCCGGTGAGTCCTGCCCAGGCGCGCGAGATGATCGACGCCCTGCGCGGACGCCAGTTGCTGGACGGCTTCCGGGGCGCTCCGGGTATCGACGTCGCGCAGGTGGCCGACGCCGTGGCCCGGGTGAGCGAACTGCTCGCCGACCATCCCGACCTGATCGAGGAACTCGACGTCAATCCGCTGGTGGTGTCCGCAGGCCGGATCGTCGCGGTCGACGCCCTGATCACGCTGGCCGACCCAGACGCCACTGCGGCGACATGAAGGCTCGACGCGATGGCTCTTGACCTGCCCCTTGGGCAATCCCATTGGCCGGCGGATTTCTCCGCACCACTGCTGGAGCAGAGCTTCGGCGACCTGCTGCGGCAACTGGCGCGCGAGGTGCCCCAGCGCGTCGGCCTGGTCGAGGCGCCGGCGGCGCCCCTGCCCACACGGCGCTGGACCTATGCCGAATTGCTGCAGGCGGCCGAGCGCGCAGCCCGCGCCCTGCTGGTCCACTTCCGCCCGGGCGAGCACATCGCCGTCTGGGCACCCAATAGCGCCGAATGGCTGCTGCTGCAGCACGGCGCCGCACTCGCAGGGCTGGTGCTGGTCACGGTCAACCCGGCCTATCTCGAAGACGAGGTGCACCACGTGCTGTCGGCGTCGTCGGCCCGCGCGGTCTTCCATGCGCCGGAATACCGCGGCGTCGACATGCATGCGGTCGTCGCACGCCTGCGCGATCGCCTGCCTTCGCTGGAGCACGGATTCGACCTGTCGCGCTGGAACGAATTCCTCCGCGACAGCGACGACTCGATCGCGCTGCCCACGGTATCGCCGCTCGACGTCGTGCAGATCCAGTTCACCTCCGGCACCACCGGCAAGCCGAAGGGCGCGCGCCTGCATCACCTGGGGCTGCTCAACACATCGCACTTCGCCGCCCGGCGCGCCGGCTTTCCGGAAGGCGGGGTATGGGCCACCGCCATGCCGCTCTTCCACGTCGGCGGCAGCGCCGGCAGCCAATTGGGCGCGATGACTTCGCGCGGCACCTTCGTGTTGCAGCCGAGCTTCGATGCCGGCGACATGCTGCGCATCGTCGAGGAAGAGAAGGTGCATCACATCCATGCCGTGCCGACCATGGTGCTGCGCATGCTCGACCATCCGGACCGGCCGACGCGCGAGCTGGGCTTGCTGCGCACCCTGATGAGCGGCGGCTCGCTGGTGCCGCAGGCGCTGGTGCGGCGCGCCCGCGAGGAAATGGGCTGCCGCTTCACCATCACCTACGGCCAGACCGAAGCCAACGGCGTGGCCTGCCAGACATCGCCGGACGATTCGGTCGAGCGGCAGTCGACCAGCATCGGTCGCCCCTCCCCGCGCGCCGAACTCAAGATCGCCGATCCCGCGAGCGGCGCGGTCCGGCCGCTGGGCGAGCCGGGCGAGATCTGGATCCGCGGCTACCAGGTGATGCACGGCTACTACAAGCTGCCCGAGGCGGCCGACGAAGCCGTCTCGGCCGACGGCTGGCTGCGCACCGGCGACGTGGCGACCATGGACGCCGAAGGCTACCTGCGCATCACCGGCCGGCTCAAGGACTGCATCATTCGCGGCGGCGAGAACATCTATCCGCGCGAGATCGAGGACGTGCTCCAGGAGCATGCCGCCGTGCTCGAATCCAGCGTGGTCGGCGCGCCCGATGCCCAATGGGGCGAGGTCGTCGCCGCCGTGATCCGCTTGCGGCCGGGCGCTGCGGAGCCCGCGGCGAGCGAGCTCTACAGCCACTGCCGCGCCAAGCTCGCGGCCTACAAGGCGCCGGTGCAGTGGTACTTCGTGGATGCCTTTCCCGCCACCACATCCGGCAAGGTGCAGAAGTTCGCGCTGCGCCGGCAGATCGCGAGCGGCGAATTGACTGCGCAGCGGTTCACCAAGCCGCAGCGAACGCCCTAGTTCCGTTCCGGACCCTGAAGGAGACAGAAATGAAAAGACTTGCAGGCCTGCTCGCCGCTGCGATGCTCGTCACGGCCTTCCATGCGCCATCGGCGCAGGCCGAGACCTACCCGGCGCAGAAGATCACCATCGTCGTGCCCTATTCCGCCGGCAACGGCCTGGACCTGCTCGCGCGCGAATTCGCCCAGGAGCTGGCGGAACCGCTGGGCGTGCCGCTGATCGTCGAGAACCGGGAAGGCGCCGCCGGCGCGATCGGCACCGCTTTCATGGCACGTGCGCCGGCGGACGGCTACTCGCTGCTCTTCACCGCCAATCCCCCGTTCGTGACATCGCCGACCGGCATGGCCAAGCCGCCCTACGACCCCTTGACCAGCTTCGCGCCGATCGCGCGCGTCGGCGCGGTGCCGCTGGTGCTGATCACGGCCGGCAACGCGCCCTTCAAGAACTTCGAGCAGATGAAGGACTTCGTGCGCAAGCATCCCGAACAGGCCAACTACGCATCGGCCGGCGTGGGCTCGCCGGGCGAGATCTTCGGCGAACTGCTGAACCAGGCAGCCGACCTGAAGCTCGAGGAGGTGCGCTACAAGGCCACCGGCCAGGCGCTCACCGATGTCATGTCCGGCAATTGCCTGGTGAGCCTGGTGTCGCTGACGGCCGCGTCCTCGCAGATCAAGGCCGGCACGCTGCGCGTGCTTGCGGTCGGTTCGCCGCAGCGGCTGAAGGAGCTGCCCGACGTTCCGACGCTGGCCGAGGCGCTGGGCCAGAAGGACTTCCAGGCCAGCGTCTGGTATGGATTCTTTGCTCCTGCCGGTCTCGCCAAGGACCGTCTCGACAAGTTGCAGGCCGAGGTCACCAATGTGGCCAGGTCGCAACGGATGGCCGCGTTCATGCAGCGCTCGGGCATGACGCCCGAGCTGCTCGACGCCAGCGCCTTCTCCGCGAGCCTGCTGCGCGACGTCGAGTTGGCGAAGAAGCTGGCGGCCAGCGGCAGCCTCAAGAGCCGCTGAAGACGGGGCCCTCGTTGCCAAGGTCGCGCAGCGATCGAGGCCGTACTAGGCAGGCTGTAGAAGCGCCGAGAGCACGCTGCCGTTGAGCCGCGCCAGGTAGTCCTCGTGCGCGCCCGCATGGACCTGCTCCTGCAGGTAGCGGGCGAAATCCTCCGGCCCGGCGCTCGCCTTCACATAGGCCTGCAACTGGGCCTCGTCGGCCTGGTAGAGGCCATGGGATGCCGTCGGATGGGCGCCGAAGGGCGCATGCACGACCGCATCGACCAGCGCCGACGGCAGCTTGGTCAGGTGGTTCGAGCGCCGCACGGTCTCCGTCGACACGATGCGGTCGACCGTCACCACCACCCGGCGAGATGCCTGGGCCAGCATGACGTCGAAGAAGGGCGAACCGAGGAACTGGACATTGCCGAGCTCGTCCGCCTGCTGCGCATGGATGAAGCACACGTCTGGCCTGATCGCCATGGCGGCCAGCAGGCGGCGCTCGCCCGGCACGTTCGGGAGCGGGCGATATTGCTGGGGCGCATGGCGCGGCAGATCGGTGCCCAGGTCCGGGATCGGCATCCAGGGCAGGTCGTCCATGCTGGCCCGCAGGCCGCCCGCGAAGCCAGGGCCGTCGATGTCGACCACCTCCAGCGTGCCGGCCTCGGCCCCCTTGCGGAAATGCGGCGCCAGGCCATGCTGCTCGAAACTGATGAAGACGCAGAAAGTGCTCCGCACAGCGCTGGCGCCGATCAGCAGGTCCGGCGCGATCGAGCCCGGCGCGGGCACCAGCTTCAGGTCCGAAACGCCGCGCCGCAGCAGCGCACGCACCAGCGCCATCGGCTGGCTGTTGAAGATCCAGCCGCCCAGGCCCAGGCTGCTGCCCGGCGCCACGCCGGCCACCGCCTCTTCCAATGTGATCAATTTGCCTTGCATGCCATGCTCCTCAATCGCGGACTCGCAGCAGCCCGCCGCGATCCACCTGCTGCCTGAGAACCCTCAATTCCTCCGCGGACGGCGCTTCAGTCGTTGCCGGCGCTTCGTCGCACAGGACCTCGAAGCCGGTGTTGCGCTGCACCTGCCCGAGCGTGACCCCGGCGTGCAGCGACCGCACGCGCATCGACTTGCTCACCGGCTCGAAGTCGAAGATGCCGAGCGGCGAAACGACCAGGCGCGGACCGCCCGATGGCAGCCCGGCCCGTTCGCGCGAATCGCCGCCGTCCAGGTACCCCGCTCCGCAGATGAAGTCGACCTTCGGCACGAAGGTATGGCGGTCGTGCCGCTGGGTGACCACGTAGAAGCGCCGCGAGAGGCCGCACAGCGCGCTGATGCCGACCGTGCCGGGTCCGCGCAGGCGCGGCCGCTTCTGATCGCCGACCACGGCCGTGTTGATGTTGCCGAAGCGATCTACCTGCAGCACGCTGAGGATGGCGAAGTCGAAGAAGTGGATCTTCCAGTCGATGAAGTCGATCATGTCGGGCAGGTCGAGCAGCGCTTCGGCCGGCTGGATGTTGGCGAAGCCGGCGGTCGGCAGCAGTCGATCGCGCACCGGATTGACCATGCCGCCCGGGCCCGACACCCACCACAGGCCGGGCGCTTGCCTGGCCCGCGCCAGGTTGCAGGCCGCGACCTGGATGTCCGAGTTGGTGCCGATGATGGCGCGCTCGCCGTCGGCCAGATCGCGCGCGAGCACGATCGCCGAGAGTTCCGAAGCGCTGCAAGCCAGGGTGTCTTCCATGAGGGCCTCGTTCAACGTGATTTCTGCATCTCGGCATGCGCCTTGAGATAGAGCCTTTCCTGGCGCTGCAGGTGGCGCCGCATCTCGTCGGTCGCCGCCACCGCATCGCGCGCACGCAACTGCCGCAGCAGCCGGCGCCGGAAGGGCATCACATAGCGATTCGGCGTGCGCGGAATGGCGCCGACGAACTGGCGCGTGATGCCGACGACCGCATCGGCGACGGCCACCAGCAGCGCGTTGCCGGTCATCCGCGCCAGCAGCTTGTGGAACTCGAGGTTCAGTTCGGTGCGCCGCGCCAGATCGTCGGCACGCACCGCGTCCTCGGCGGCCGCCACATTCGCCTCGAGCAGATCGAACTCGTCCTCGCTGGCGCGGGCGCAGGCCAGGCGCACGACCTCGGTGCCGATCAGGATCCGCATCTCCGTCAGGTCCTGGGGACGGATGGCACCCAGCGAGAACAGATCGGATAGAACCGTCTCGACGGAGCCGGCACCGTGGTCCTGGACGATGGCGCCGCCGGTCGGCCCCTTGCGGATCTCCAGCAGGCCCTGCTCCTGCATCGAGCGCAGCGCCTGTCGCACCGAATTGCGGCTGACGCCGAACTGCACCGCCAGCTCGCGCTCGGTCGGCAAGCGGTCGCCGGCCCGCAGCGCCTGGGCACGCAGACGCGATCGCACCTGCTCGATGATTTCGGTCGCCGGACGGCTGCCGGCCACCGGGGCGAAGTCGGCGCTGACGCGCAGCACGCTGCCGCGTTTCGCAGCCGCACCTGCGCCATTGCGCGAATTCGCCGCGACTTCCTTCGATGCCGATGAACGCCGGGCCAGGCCTTCGGATTTGCGCACCGGCATCACCTTGGGGGGCTTGGCCTTGGCGGGTATCGACGGACGTGTCTGGGTGAGCATCGTTTGACTTCCTTCGATTGGGTGACGCATAATACATCAATGGATGACCCAACGAAACCCATCCCGGATTCGGATTCCGGACTGCCGGCGGCGCAGGACCCTCGACTGGCCGGACCCCTCGCCGGCATCCGGGTCGTCGACCTGAGCAGCTACATGACCGGCCCGCTGACCGCCACCACGCTGGCCGACCTGGGCGCTTCGGTCATCAAGGTGGAGCCGCCGGGCGGCGACGGCTTTCGCGGCTTCGGCCACAAGGTCAACGGCTGGAGCGCGCTGTGGTCCAGCTGCAATCGCGGCAAGCGCAGCATCGTGCTCGACCTGAAGGCCCCCGACGGGCTCGCCACGCTGAAGCAGCTGCTGTCCGATGCCGACGTGCTGGTCGAGAACTGGCGCCCTCGGGTGGCGGCATCGCTCGGCATCGGCAACAAGGAACTCGACGCGGTCAATCCGCGACTCGTGCACCTGTCGATCACCGGCTTCGGCGAAAGCGGGCCGCTTGCCCATGCGCCGGCTTACGACTCGCTGATCCAGGGCTACACCGGCATGGCCAAGCTGCAGGGCGCCGATGGAGCGCCCGCCGTCGCCGCCTATTGGGTGGTCGACAAGGTGGTGGCTGCCTTCGGCGCGCAGGCGGTGCTGGCGGCGCTGGTGCAGCGCGGGCGCACCGGCCGGGGCAGCCATGTCTCGCTGCCGATGCTCGACGTCACCGCCTACTTCAATTTCAGCGACATGGCGCAGCACCGCAGCTTCGTCGGCGACAAGACGCCCTGGAAGACGCCGTTCGATCCGGTGGTGCGCACCGCCGACGGGCACCTGATCGTCACACCCGTGAATGGCGGCCAGCTGTCCAGGACCTTGAAGGCGCTGGGCCGCAAGGACCTCAAGGACCAGATGCTGGCCATGACGAACCACGGCGAGATGATCGATTTCTTCTACCGGCATCTCAACGAGATCCTCTCCACGCAGCCGACCGCGCACTGGATCGCCTTCTTCGCGCCGCACGACGTGCCGGTGGCGCCGGTGATGTCGCTCGAAGAGCACCTCATCGATCCGCAGGTCGAGCACAACCGCATCTACCACGAGCTGCCCTCGCACGCCGGGGCGCCGCTTCGGTCGCCGCGCTATCCGGCCCGCTTCGACGGCACGCTGCTGGCCCCGGCCGGCGCGCCCCCGACCGTCGATGGCGACGCCGATTCGCTGCGAGCCGAGCTTGCCGCCTCCCATCCCTCCAGCCCTGCCGGTCGCTGACATGACATCCACCACCCCAGACGCAGACGCCAATCGATCCGTTCGCTACGAGAAGAAGGACGGCAAGGCCTATGTCACCTTCGATCGCCCCGAGAAGCGCAACGCACTGAGCTATGCCGCCTTCGACCGCCTGATGGAATGCCTGCAAGACGCGCAGCGCGACGACGATGTCCGCGTGATCGTGATCCGCAGCGCGGGCGAGCATTTCTGCGCCGGCCACGATCTGGCCGAGATCGGCAGCGAATACGGCTTCGACCCCAGCGGCAAGGGCAGGCGCCCAAGCCAGCGGGCGCGCCTGGACTTCGACCGGCGCCACCTGGAGCAGTTTCGCGACCTGCTCTATTGCAGCAAGCCCACGCTGGCGCTGGTGCGCGGCTACTGCGTCGGCGCCGGGCTGCACATCGTCGAGGCCTGCGACCTGGCGATCGCCAGCGATGCCGCCCGCATGGGGCATCCCGAGCAGAAGTCGGGCCTGGCCGGCGCGGCCTACATGACGGCCTGGAACATCCTGGCAGCAGGCCCCAAGAAAGCGCGCGAACTGCTCCTGATCGCCGACATGCTGCCGCCCGGCGACCTGGTGCAGATGGGCCTGGTGAACAAGGTGGTGCCGGACGACGAGCTGGATGCGGCGGGCGAGGAATGGGCCGACCGCATCGCCCGCCTGCCGCGCGATGCCATCGCGATCGGCAAGGCCGCGACCCACGTCGCGCTCGACGCGCTCGGCATGACCAGCCAGTTCACCCACGGCTATGTGCTGCATGCGCTGTCGACCAACATCCGCTACGAGCAGGACGAATTCAACTTCATGAAGCAGCGCCGCGAGAAGGGCGTGCGCGCCGCATCGCACGGCCGCGAGTCGCGCTTCAACGAGGACGGAACTGCCGGCGACACGGGCGCGGCGCCATGACGCAGGGCAGCGGTCCCGCTCGTGCGCTGGCGGATGTCCGGGTGGTCGACTTCTCCACGATGATCGCCGGGCCCTATTGCACCCGCTGGCTGTCCGACCTGGGCGCGGACGTCATCAAGATCGAACCTCCCGAAGGCGACCACATGCGCCATCGGCCGCCGCTGCGCGAGGGCCACAGCACCTTCTTCGGCCACCTGAATGCCGGCAAGCGCTTCGCCTCGCTGGACCTCAAGATCGCCGATGCCCGCGAGATCGCCGAGAGCCTGATCGCCCGCGCCGACGTGGTGGTGGAGGCCTTCAGGCCGGGCGTGATGAAACGGCTCGGGCTCGGCGCGGCCGAGCTTCGGGCGAAGTACCCGCGGCTCATCTACTGCTCGATCTCCGGCTTCGGCCAGTCCTCCGGCTGGGCCGAGCGGCCGGCCTATGGCCCGGTCGTCCATGCGGCCAGCGGCTTCGACCTGGCGCTGGGCTCCGACCCGTCCGGCCGGCCGCGCAGCGCCACCATGCCCCTGGCCGACATGCTCACCGCGATGTTCGCGACGATGTCCATCCAGACCGCGCTGCTGCATCGCCGCGCCACCGGCCAGGGCACCGAGATCGACGTGAACCTGATGGACAGCGTGCTCAACGTCATGCCTTACGAATTCCAGAGCGCGCAGCAGCCGATACGGCAGCCCCGGCCGGTCTACCGGCCGATGCAGGCGCGCGACGGATGGGTGCTGGTGACGCCGATCAACCAGCGCAACTTCCTGAATCTCTGCGACGCGCTGGGCCATCCCGAATGGCGCGAAGAGCCCGAACTCGCCACCGAGTCGGCCCGCTTCGCGCACTGGGATGCCTTCATGGACCGCATCGAGGCCTGGACCCGTCTGCACGATGCCGACGAATGCGAGCGCATCCTTGCCGCCGGCGGCGTGCCTTGCGCGCGCTACCGCGACCTGAGGGAGGTGCTCACCGATCCGCAGTTCTCCGAGAGGGACAGCTTCGGCGCGGTGCACGACCCGGCCGGTGAATTCCTCGCGACCCGGCTTCCCTTCGCTTTCGACAGCTTCCGCCCGCCCACCGGCGAGACCGTCGCCGCGCTGGGCGCGGACACCGCCGGCGTGCTGCGCCATGAACTCGGGCTCGACCGCGAGCGGCTCGACCGGCTGGTGCGGCAAGGCGCGGCCATCTGCAGCCAAGAACATCAGGAGACGACATGAGGACTCACCGCCGAACGATCGCGACCGCGATCGGCATTGCAGGCCTGCTGGCCTGGGGACAGACCAGCTTCGCGCAGGCGCCGGCCGAAGCGCCGATCCGCATCATCGTGCCGACCACGCCCGGATCGACGCCCGACCTGCTGGCGCGCCTCATGAGTCCCAAGCTCGCCGAGCGGCTCGGACGCGCGGTGATCGTCGAGAACCGCACCGGCGCCTCCGGCAACATCGGCACCGACGCAGTGGTGCGCGCCGCGCCGAACGGCAGCACCCTGCTGGTGGCGGCCAGCACCCTGGCCACCGGCGCCACGCTGCAGAAGGCGATCCCCTTCAATGCGTCGAAGGACCTTGCGCCCGTCAGCCTGCTGGGCTGGAACCGGCTGGTGCTGGTCACCCATCCGGGCACCGGATTGCACAGCGCCGACGACCTGGTGCAGGCGGCGCGCAAGGCGCCCGGCAAGCTGAGCTACGGCAGCCCTGGCGACGGCACGCCGAATCACCTGGCGGCCGAACTCTTCAAGGCGCGCACCCAGACCTTCATGATGCACATCCCCTACCGCGGCTCGGCCCAGCAGCTGACCGACCTGCTGGCGGGACAGATCGACATGGCGCCGCTCACCGCGATCGTGGCCGCGCCCTATGTGCGATCGGGCAGGCTGGTGGCGCTCGCGGTGACCGGCAGCAAGCGATCGCCGCTGCTGCCCGGCGTGCCCGCCTTGTCGGAGGTCGGCATCAAGGACGTCGACGGCAACATCTGGTATGGCATGTTCGCGCCGCGCGGCACGCCCGACGACGTGGTCGCGCGCCTCAACGGCGCGGTGCAGGCCATCCTGCGCGAGATGGAACCGGCGCTGGCGCAGCAGGGATTCGAAGTCGAGGTATCGACACCCGCCGAACTGGGCAGGCTGCTGGACAAGGACACGGCCCGCTGGGCCGAGCTGATCAAGCTCCAGGGCATCAAGGCCGACTGAGCGCCGCGCCACAGGCAACGGAATCGAAATGATATTCAACGAAGAACAGCGTGCCTTCCGCGACAGCGTGCGCAAGGTGGTGGACAGGCATGTGGCGCCCATCGCCGCCGAGATCGACGAGACCGACCGCTTCCCGGTCGAACTGATCAAGGTCTTCGGCGATCTCGGCCTGGTGCAGCTGCTGGTGCCCGAGCAATACGGCGGCCCCGACGGCGACCTCACGATGATGTGCATCGCGCGCGAGGAGATCGCCCGCGTCTCGCCGGCCTGCGCGACCCTGGCTGGCCTCAACACCATGCTGGCGATGCCGCTGCTGCACTTCGGCACCGAGGAGCAGCGGCGCAGGATCCTGCCGGTGCTGGCCCGCCAAGGCACGGTCACCGCCACGGCCATCTCCGAGCCGCAGGCCGGCTCCGACGTGAGCGCCATCGCGACCCGGGCCGTGCGAAAAGGCGACCACTACCTGCTCAACGGCCGCAAGCAGTGGTGCAGCTACGGCTGCGAGGCCGAATTCATCATGCTCTACGCCCGGACCTCCGACGAGCCCGGCGCGGCAGGCATCAGCGCCTTCCTGATCGAACCCCGGCGCATGAAGGGCGTCAGCTTCGGCCGCCACGAACGCAAGATGGGATTTCGCGGCGCGCCGAACACGCCCATCTTCCTCGACGACGTCGAGGTGCCGGTCGAGAACCTGATCGGCGAGGAAGGCAAGGGCTTCAGGGCCTCGATGCGCGCGCTCGACATGAACCGCCCGACCATCGGCGCCCAGTGCGTGGGCCTGGCGCAGGGCGCGCTCGACGCCGCCACCGCCTATGCGCGCGAACGCCGCCAGTTCAAGCGCACCATCTCCGACTTCCAGGGCATCCAGTTCATGCTCGCCGACATGGCGATCCAGATCGAGGCCGCGCGCGGCCTGGTCTACCAGTGCGCGGAGATCGCCGGCAGCGGCGACTGGAAGCGGCTGAACTACCTGGCAAGCGTCGCCAAGTGCTTCGCCAGCGACATGGCGATGAAGGTGAGCACCGACGCCGTCCAGGTCTTCGGCGGCTACGGCTACACACGCGACTACCCGGTGGAGCGCTGGATGCGCGACGCCAAGCTGACGCAGATCTTCGAGGGGACCAACCAGATCCAGCGGCTGGTGATCGCGCGCGAACTGCTCAGCGCTTGAACCCAGGCCCGTCACGCGCACCGCCCATACCGGAGACATCAATGCAAAGAAGATCCCTCGTGCTCGCCGGCGTCGGCCTCATGGCGAGCGCCGGCAGCGGCACCGCTGCGCAAGCGGATGACGCATCGCGGCCGCTGCGGATGGTGGTTCCCTTCGGACCGGGATCCGGGCTCGACGCCATCGGACGCGCCTTGGCCCAGACCATGGGCAAGAACTTCGACAGCGCGGTGATCGTCGAGAACCGCGAAGGCGCCGCCGGTGCCATCGGCGCGCGCGCGGTGGCCGGCGCGAGCGCCGACGGGCATACGCTGCTGCTGGCGGCGAATCCGCCCTTCGCGGTCATGCCCATCCTTCAGAAGCAGCCCTCCTACGACCCCATCCAGGACTTCACGCCGATCGCACGAATTGCGGAGATGCCGATGGTCCTCGTCGCTTCGCGACACAGCCCGCTGGCTTCTTTCTCGGACATGACCGCCTATGCGAAGGCCAATCCGGGCAAGCTCAACTACGCGTCGGCGGGCGTGGGCGTTCCCAGCCACCTGTTCATGGAGCAGCTGAAGAAGTCGCTCGGCCTCGACCTGACGTTCGTGCCCTACAAGAGCACCGGGCAGATGTACACCGACGTCATCTCGGGCCAGGTGCCGCTCGCGACCGTGTCCCTGAGCGTCGCCAAGCCCCAGCTCGACGCCGGCACCTGGAAGGCGCTGGCCATCGGGCTTCCTCGGCGGCACAAGGACTTCCCCGACATTCCGACCATCGGCGAGGTTTCGCCGAGCGTCGACCTGAGCAACTGCATGACGGTCACGTACGGGCTGCTCGGCCCGCGCGGATTGCCTGCGCAGGAGCTCAGGAAAAGCTATGAACAGGTCGCCAAGGCCACGAAGAGCCCGGAATTCTCCGCCGTGCTGCAGTCGCAGTTCGCCGAACTGGCCCTGCAGGGACCGGAGGAGTTCTCGGCCACCCTGGCTGCGAACCATCGCGCCAATTCGCTGCTGATCCAGGGCCTTGGCCTGGCCGCATCGATGTAGCCGGCTCAGCCCCGCCGCGCCAGCACCTCGAGCACCGGTCGCTCGCCGCCGGCCTTCCCGCTGATCGGCGGCCTGGGCAGCGACGAGTCGCCCGGCTCGATCACGAAATGGTGGTCGAGCGAATACCAGTCGCCCGACACGTCCGCGGCCGGTGCCGGCTCGTCGGCATGCAGCACGTACTGGCCGACCAGGGCGCGCGTGACGCCGAACTGCACATCGGTCTCCAGGTTGGGATCGTCGCTCGAATAGACCTGCGAGAACTGCGTCTTGAAGCCGTCCTTGTGGATCAGGAAATGGATGTGGGCCGGCCGCATGTTGTGCCGGCCCTGCGCACGCAGCAGCTCGCCCACCGGCCCGCCCACCGGGATCGGATAGCCGGAGGGCTTGATGCTCCTGAACCAGATCCTGCCCTGCGCGTCGGTGCGGAAGCTGCCGCGCAGGTTCATCTCGCCCTGCCCCGGATCCTGGTTCTCGTAGAAGCCTTCGTCCGAGCTGTGCCAGACATCGACCTCGGCATCGGCGACGGGCCGGCCCGCCCGGTCGCGCACCCAGGCATTGACGAAGATCGGCGCGCCGGGCGTGGGGGAACGCACGATCGATCCGCCGTTGGGCGTGGCGGGCGATCCCGTGCGCCAGAACGGACCCAACATGTTCGCGGTGGTCTCGGTGCGGCCGTGGTCGCCGTTGTTGAGCAGGCAGACCAGCGATGAAATGCCCAGCGAACCGGCGGCGAGCACCACCTCGTTGTGCGACTCGGTGCTGAGCCTGCCCAGCCGCGCGATCTGCGCGCAGCAGCGGTGGAATTCGGCTTCGGTCAGCTTCGCCTCGCGCACGAAGGCATGCAGATGGCGCACCGCGGCCGACATGATCTGCCTGAAGCGCGGGTCGGACGCGCGGTCCAGTTCCGCCAGCACCGCCTCGGTCAGGTCATGCTGGGACTCGATGATCATGCGTTGCCTCCTGTGCCGGACTCGGCCGATCATTGTCCACCCGCCGGGCGCGAGCGCATCGCACCCGCGTCAGAGCTTGGCGATCGATACCTCGGTCGACTTCACCAGCGCCACCACATCCGAGCCCACGCGCAGCTCAAGCTCGTCGACCGAACGGGTCGTGATCACCGAGGTCACGATGCCGAAGGGCGTCTCGACATCGATCTCGGAGACGACCGAGCCGCGGATGATCTCGCGCACCTTGCCGCGGAACTGGTTGCGCACGTTGATGGCCTTGATGGCGGGAGAGAGGGCTGTGGACATGAAGGAACTCCAGTTTGAAAGAAGATGGAAAAGAGTGAAACCGGCGGCCTGCCGATCAGAGCGCCCAGCGCAGGCCCTGCAGCCGGGCGTCCTCGAGTAGCGGATCGTTCGCCGCCGGCAGCGCCTGCGCTTCGGGCTTGCCGAGCACACGGTCGAGGATGCGCTTCTCGATCGCGGCGAATTCAGCGTCGCCCTGCGAGCGCGGCCGCGGCAGCTTGATCCGCTCGTCCAGCGCGATCCGTCCGTCCTCGATCAGGATCACGCGGTCGGCCAGCGCCACGGCTTCCTGCACATCGTGCGTGACCAGCAGCGCGGTGAAGCGATGGCGCTCCCAGAGGCTCTCGATGAGCCGATGCATCTCGATGCGGGTCAGCGCGTCCAGCGCGCCCAGCGGCTCGTCGAGCAGCAGCAGCCGGGGGAAGTGGACCAGGGCGCGGGCCAGCGCCACCCGCTGGCGCTGGCCGCCCGACAAGCGCGCCGGCCAATCGTTGGCGCGGTCCGCGAGCCCGACCTGCGCCAGCACCTGCAGGCCGCGCTCGCGCGCCTCCGCCGGCAGGCCCAGCAACACGTTGTCGAGCACGCGCCGCCAGGGCAGCAGCCGCGCCTCCTGGAACATCATCCGGGTGTCGTCGTGCAGGCCATCGATCAACCTTCCGTCGGTGTAGAAGGCACCGTGGCTGGCCTGTTCCAGCCCGGCGACCAGGCGCAGCAGGGTGCTCTTGCCGCAGCCGCTGCGCCCGACGATGACGATGAACTCGCCCGGCTCGATCGTGATCCGGGTGTCGGCCAGCACTTGGCGCTCGCCATAGCGCTTGCCGACATCACGGGCCTGCAGGCGCACGCCGCGCTCGCCCTGCGGGCGTTCAGTCGATTGGACTTTCATGGTGTCAAGCCGCTTTCGTACGGGCCTGGTAGCCCGGATGCCAGCGCAGCCACCATGTCTCCAGGGCGCGCGCGAAGAGGTCGGCCAACTTGCCGAGCAGGGCGTAGAGCAGGATGCCGACCAGCACGACATCGGTCTGCAGGAACTCACGCGCATTCATCGTGAGGTAGCCGATGCCGGACTGCGCCGAGATGGTCTCGGCCACGATCAGGATCACCCACATCAGGCCGAGCGAGAAGCGCAGCCCGACCAGGATCGAGGACATCGCGCCCGGCAAGATCACCTGCGCATAGAGCTGCCATCGGCTGAGGCCGTAGCTGCGTCCCATCTCGATCAATTGCGGATCGACATTGCGGATGCCATGGAAGGTGTTGAGATAGATCGGGAAGAAGACCGACACGGCGATCAGGAACAGCTTGGCCGACTCGTCGATGCCGAACCAGAGGATCACCAGCGGAATCAGCGCCAGCGCCGGTATGTTGCGCACCATCTGGATGGTCGAGTCGAGCAGCGTCTCGAAGGCGCGCACCGACCCGGTGAGCAGGCCCAGCGCGAGGCCGAAGCCGCCGCCGATTGCCAGCCCGCCCAGCGCCCGCCCGGCACTGATCTTGACGTGCACCCAGAGTTCGCCCGAGGCAGTGAGCCGCCAGGCTGCCCTGACCACATCGACCGGTGCCGGCAGGACGCGGCTGGAGAGCCAGCCCAGCGATGAAGCCAGCTGCCATGCTGCGATCAGTGCGACCGGCAGCAGCCATGGCAGGAGCCCCCGTCCGGCTGCAAGCAACAGGCGCCGCGCAAGCCGTGCGCCTTGCCCCCGCTGCCCGATGGCCGCCGCCGACCGATCGCCCCGCCCGAATATCTCGCGAGAAGGCTCGCGCACCGCGCCGATGGAACCCATGGCTTCAGGCGATGCCGGCCGCGGCGGCGTCCAGCACATTGATCTTCTTCGGAATCAGCTTGAGATCGAAGAAGGTATCGGCGATCTGCTGCTGCTCCGCCAGGATGGCCCTGGTGATCGGCCCGGTGCCGAAGGCCGAACGGTCCATCGCCAGCTGGACCACAGGCTTCGGAATGCCCCACAGCGCCGCCAGTTCGCCCGACAGCTCGCCCCGGTTGGCGGCACCCCATCTGTCGATCGCGTCGAGCTCCTCGACGAGGATCTTCGTCACGTCGGCATTCTTCGCCACGTAGTCGAGCGATGAGAAGTAGTAGGAGCGATTGCCCACCACGCCGGTGGCATCGGCCAGCACGCGGGCATCCAGGCCCTTCTCCGCCCCGGCCGCGAACGGGTCCCAGATGACCCAGGCGTCGATCGAGCCCTTCTCGAAGGCGGCGCGCGCATCGGCCGGCGGCAGGTAGACCAGGTTCAGATCGCCGTAAGAGAGCCCGTTCTTCTCGGCCAGCTTGACGATGAAGTAATGGACATTGCTGCCCTTGTTGAGCGCGATCTTGCGGCCTTTCAATTCGGCCACCGACCTGATCGTCGAATCCCTGGGCAGCAGCAGCAGCTCGGAGCGCGGGCGCGGCACCGTCGCCGCGACATAGGCCAGCGGCGCTCCCGCTGCCTGGGCAAAGATCGGCGGCGCCTCGCCCACGTCGCCGAAGTCGATCGAGCCGACGTTGAGCGCCTCGAGCTGCACCGGGCCGGCGGTGAACTCGGTCCACTTGACCGTCACGCCCAGCGGCGCGAGCCGCTTCTCGAGCGTGCCGCGGCCCTTGAGCAGGCTCAGGTAGCCCTTCTGGTTGCCGATGCGCAGCGTGCGTGCGGGCGCATCGGCAAAGCCCAGCGCGGGCCATGCGATGGCGGCGGCTGCGGCGCCTTGAAGAAGAAGGCGGCGGCGAGGAAGTTGGATGTCGGTCATGTGATGGTGGAAGAAGAGATGAATGCTTGCCTGCCGGCTTGGCGGGCGTCCTGTCGAACCCGCGCCGACCCGATCGATTCTGTGAGGAGGCCCTCGACCGGCCAACGAAGAAAAGCGACTTAGCTGATGCGCTTTGCGTTGCGCGGCCCGATGTGCGGTCCTCAGGCCAAGGCCAGCAGCTGCATCTCCAGCGGCTGCCGCGCTCGCCGGCGCAATACCGGCAAGGCCCGCTCGACCGCCAGCGCGATCCGCGCTTGCAGCGCATCGCTGCTGATCCGGTAGTCGTCGAAGTCCTTGCCCGTCGCGTAGACGCCGATCGGCAGCGTGTGCGCCTGGAAGAAGCTGAAGAGCGGCCGCAGTTGGTGGTCGATCGCCAGCGCATGCCGGTCGCTGCCACCGGTGGCAGCAAGCATCACCGGCACATCGATCAGCGATTCCTGGTCGACGAAGTCGAACAGGTGCTTGAAAAGGCCGGTGTAAGAGCCGCGATAGATAGGGCTGGCGACCAGCAGCAGATCGGCGGTCTCGATATCGCGCAGATGCGCCTCGACGTCCGGCGGCAGCCGGTCGCGCTGCATCACGCCGCCGAAGCGCGGCGCGATCTCGCCCAGTTCGATCAGCCGTGTTTCGGCGGGCAGCGCATCGACCAGGCGGTCGAGCAGCTGCTCGACCAGCGCCAGCGTGCGGGAGGGACGTTGCAGGCCGCCGGAGACGGCGACGATCTTGAGTCTGTTCTTTGCCATTTGAAGCGTCGATGTGAGGTGCAATGCCGGCCGGGGCGCTGCCTGGGTTCATGCCGCCAGGCGCAATGGCGGCGGCAGGTCGTTGGCGACCACCTCGCCCAGCGGGCCGCCCGGATTCACCTGCGCCAGCGCCTGTTGCAATTCAAGCGGCAGCAGCGGGAAGACCAGCTCGGCCAGGCGGTAGGCCTCCTCCAGATGCGGATAGCCGGAGAAGATGAAGGTCTCGATGCCGAGCTCGGCGTATTCGTGGATGCGCGCCGCCACCTCCTGCGGATCGCCCACCAGCGCGGTGCCGGCGCCGCCACGCACCAGGCCGACGCCGGCCCAGAGGTTGGGCGACACCTGCAGCCTGTCGCGGCGGCCGCCGTGCAGCGCGGCCATGCGCTGCTGGCCCACCGAGTCGAAGCGGGCGAAGGTCTTCTGCGCCGCCGCGATAGTCTCGTCGCTCAGGTGGGAGATCAGTTCGTCGGCTGCACGCCAGGCGGCCTCGGAGGTCTCGCGCACGATGACGTGCAGCCGGATGCCGAAGCGCAGCTTGCGTCCGTGCCGCGCCGCGGCCGCGCGCACCCTGGCGATCTTCTCGGCCACCGCCGATGGCGGCTCGCCCCATGTCAGGTAGACGTCGAGCTGCTCGGCGGCCAGCTCGATCGCCTCGTCCGACGAACCGCCGAACCAGAGCGGCGGATGCGGCTTCTGCACCGAGGGATACAGCGCCTTTGCGTTCTCCACCCGCAAATGCTTGCCGCTGAACGACACCGTCTCGCCGGCCGCGACACCGCGCCAGATGCGCAGGAACTCGTCTGTCACCCGGTAGCGCTCGGCATGGTCGAGGAAGCTGCCGTCGCCGTGCTGCTCGTCCGGATCGCCGCCGGTGACGACGTTGATCAGCAGCCGGCCGTCAGAGAAGCGATCCAGCGTCGCCGCCTGCCGCGCCGAGACGGTCGGCGAGATGATGCCCGGCCGGATCGCGACCAGGAACTTGAGCCGCTCGGTGAAGGGCACGAGCGATGAAGCGACCACCCAGGAGTCCTCGCAGGAGCGGCCGGTCGGGATCAGCACCCCCTCGTAGCCGAGCTGGTCGGCGGCTTGCGCGACCTGGCGCAGGTAGCGATGGCCGACATTGCGCGCGCCATGAGAAGTGCCCAGGTAGCGGCTGTCGCCATGGGTGGGAAGGAACCAGAAGATCTTCACGAATCGCCTCGAAGTGAGTGGCAAGGCATGCGACTTTGCCGCGACAGGCGCGCTTCGGGAAGCCGCGGGCTAGACGCATTTCGAGCATCGATATTCGGCTTTTCAACCGCGGGGTTCGAGGCTCCCGCACCGGGCGTCGAGCCAGGACGACGCGCGGACGCATACTTTGCGATGTCCCAACTTCATCCGCGCCCGACCATGACCAAGCCTTTCGCTCGTTCACCTCAAGTCTGCGTTCTCGGAAGCGCCGAGCCGGGTTCTCCCGCGTTCGAGCGCGCTGGCGAAGCCGGGGCGCTGCTGGCATCGCTGGGCATCACCGTGGTCAGCGGTTGCGGCAGCCCCGCGACCCGGGTCGCCGCCGAGCGTGCCCTCGCGGCCGGCGGCCTGGTGCTGAGCATCGTGCCGCCCGACCAGATGCCGCCTGCCGACTGGCCGGCGACGGTGGTCGTTCCTTGCGGCATGGGCGACGCGCGCAACCTGCTCATGGCCCTGTCCGGCGATGCCTGCATCGTCATCGGCGGAAGGGCCGGCACCATCTCCGAGGTCTGCCTGGCCTGGCTGCACCACCGCCCGCTGCTGCCGCTCGTGGGGCACGGCGGATGGTCGGACGGTCTTCCTTCGAATCCGCCGGACGAGCGGAAGAATTCGGAGATCCTGCCTTGGGCTTCGACGGCGGAACTGGAGGCGCAGTTGCGCCAGCTCGGGTTGGCGGCGAACGGCCGCGAATAGCCGGTCGACGCCCCAGTTCGCCTCGTCGGGGATGCCCGCGACCCGACGCAATGCCGCCTGGTTGAAGAAGCGCGATCCTCCTACCTGCGCCCCGGCGAAGACTACGCAGAATCGCGCGACCCGTACAACCGACTGGGACTTCCATGAATGCGCTGAAGGCCGCTCGCAAGCTGATCGACCAGGCGCCCGCGAGCGATTCCGCGCGGACCCTGGCACGGATGGTCGTTTCGCTGGAGACGATGGAGCCTTTCGAACTCGGAAGGCTCTACGCACTGGATCGCGATGCCTTCCGTCTCGCGCTCGATGTCCTTGCGGAATGGCGCAGCGGAAAGAGCGCGACAGGCATCGCAAGGCTTTTCAACCTCGCGGCGGAGGTCAATCGGATGTCGCTTTCCTGAATCCTCGGCCGAGCGGCCCCCGGGTAGTTGTACCGATCCAATACCCCCGCGTCTCACGCTACCCTTTGATCGACAAGGGGAGCCGCCATGTCCGAAAGCGAGTCGAGGATGAAGAAGATCTTGGGAGTAGCCGCGGTGTCGGTGCTGATGAGCGTCTCCACCGCCGCGTCCGCGCAGACGGTCAACGTCATCTGTTCGGTGCAGGCCGAGTGGTGCAACATGATCGCGACGGTCTATGCCCGCACCACCGGCGTGAAGCTCAACATGTCGCTCAAGGGTTCGGGCGAGGCGCTGGCGCAGTTGATCGCCGAACGCGACAACCCGAAGACCGACGTCTGGTTCGGCGGCACCGGCGACCCGCACCTGCAGGCGGCCGAACAGGGACTCACGCTCGAATACAAGTCGCCCAGCCTGCCCCAGCTCTATCCCTGGGCACAGCAGCAGGCCCAGCAGGCCGGCTACAAGACGGTGGGCATCTACTCCGGCCCTCTCGGTTTCGCCTACAACACCGAGCTGATCGCCAAGAAGAAGATGGACATCCCGAAGAGCTGGGCCGATCTGCTCAAGGCCGAATACAAGGGCGACATCCAGGTGGCCAATCCGGCATCCAGCGGCACCGCCTACACCATGATCGCGACCCTGGTGCAGCTGATGGGCGAGGAGAAGGCCTTCGAATACCTGAAGGGCCTGCACAAGAACGTCAGCCAGTACACCCGCTCCGGCGTCGGGCCGCTGAAGGCCGTGGCGCGCGGCGAGACGGCGGTGTCGATCAGCTTCATCCACGACGCGCCGCAGGAGAAGATGGCCGGCTTCCCGGTCGCCACCGTCACGCCGTCCGAAGGCACCGGTGCCGAGATCGGTTCGATGAGCATCGTCAAGGGCGCGCGCAATCTGGAGCAGGCCAAGAGGTTCTACGAATGGGCGCTCACGCCGCAGGCCCAGACCTTCGGCGCATTGACCAAGCAATACCAGCTGCCTTCCAACAAGTCGACGCCGGTCGATCCGAACGTGCCGGATTTCAAGAAGATCAAGATGATCGACTACGACTACGCGAAATACGGCCAGAGTGCCGAGCGCAAGCGCCTGATCGCGCGCTGGGAAAAGGAAGTCGGCTCGCTGCCGCACTGACTCTGCCGATGGCCCTGGCGTGACTCATCCCGCACGCGGGCGCCGACCCGACAACTGCATCTGGTGGTGCATCGCGGCCGGCTTCGCGGCCTACCTGCTGCTGCCCTGGTACGCGATCCAGGACGCCAGCTGGTATGAGGCGCTTCCCGGAATCTTCGGCACCGAGGCAGCCGCCAATGGCGTGATGCAGGCCCTTCGTCAAGGGCGCGACTGGCTCTGGATCGGTATCGCCGGCCTCTGCATCTGTGCAGCCGGCGCCCTGCTGCGTCCCGGCCGCGCCCAGGGCAGGGTGCTCTTCGTGGGCGGCAGCCTGGGCTTCGCCGGGCTCGCGGTGGCCGGCTTCGCGATCGGCGCCAAGGGTTGGGCCTTCGCCGCGCTCGAAGCCCAGCTGGGGCAATTGCCGGTCAACCAGTTCGGCATCGGTGCCGGTGGTTTCATCGCCCTGGGCTGCCTGCTGCTGCTCGCGGCATTCGGCCTGGCGCGCATGGGCTTCTTCCGCGGCGACCTCTTCGTCTCGGGCGCGGTGATCGCCTGCGCGGCGCTGATGGCCCTGTTCATCGGCTACCCGGTCGTGAAGACGCTCGCCAGCGCGTTCTTCGACGACGACGCGCGTTTTTCGGTGCCGGCGCTGATCGCTCGCATCGCCACCCCGCAGATATGGGGCCTGGGTTGCCTCGCCGGCGGCGCGCAGTGCGGCGTGGCATGGAACACCCTGGCCCTGGCGCTGCTGACCGCAAGCGGAACCACGCTGCTCGGCACGCTGATGGCGCTCATGGCCGAGCGCGGCGGCCGGCGCTGGCGCCGGCCGCTGAGCGCGCTCGCGGTGCTGCCGATCATCACCCCGCCCTTCGTAGTCGGCCTCGGGCTCATCCTGCTGTTCGGCCGGGCCGGGGTGGTCAACCAGCTGCTCGAGAACGCCTTCGGCATCGAGCCGACACGTTGGTTCTATGGCCTCTTCGGCATCCTCGTGGCCCAGCTCTTCGCCTTCACCCCGATCTCATTCATGATCATGCGCGGCGTGGTGCAAGGCGTCGCCCCGAGCCTCGAAGAGGCGGCGCAGATGCTGCGCGCCGACCGGCGCCGCGCATTCTTCTCGATCACCCTGCCGCTGATCGCGCCGGGGCTGGCCAATGCCTTTCTGGTGGGTTTCATCGAGAGCATTGCCGACTTCGGCAATCCGGTGGTGGTCGGCGGGCAGTTCTCGGTGCTGTCCACCGACATCTTCTTCGCCATCGTGGGCGCGCAGTTCGACCAGGGGCGCGCCGCGTCCCTCGCCTGGGTGCTGACGCTGTTCGCGCTCGGGGTCTTCACGATCCAGCGCGCGCTGCTCGGCAAGCGGAGCTTCACCACCGTGACCGGCAAGGGCGATGCGGGCATCGCGATGCCCCTGCCCGATGGCGTGCGGCGCGCGATCCAGTTCATCGCGCTGCCCTGGATCGCATTCACCCTGGTGGTCTACCTGTTCGCCTTCGCGGGCGGCTTCGTCCAGACCTGGGGCCGCGACTACAGCTTCACGCTGCGCCATTTCCATACCGCCTTCGCGCTCGAATGGGGCTCCTTCGGCCTGGTCTGGGCCGGCACGGCCTGGAATTCGCTGATCACCACCGTCAAGCTGGCGGCCATCGCGGCGCCCCTGACCGCCGCACTCGGCCTGCTGATCGCCTGGCTGCTGGCGCGCAACAGCTTCAAGGGCCAGGGCGGCTTCGAGTTCGGCGCCTTGCTGGCTTTCGCGATTCCCGGCACGGTGCTCGGCGTGAGCTACATCCTGGCCTTCAACGTGCCGCCGTTCGAGCTCACCGGCACCGGGCTGATCATCGTGCTGTGCTTCATGTTCCGGAACCTGCCGGTCGGCGTGCGCGCCGGGACGGCGGCCTTCAAGCAACTCGACCGCTCGCTCGACGAAGCATCGCTGATGCTGCGCGCCTCGACCTCCCAGACGCTGTTCAGGGTCGTGCTGCCGCTGCTCAAGCCCGCCCTGGCCACCGCGCTGGTCTACAGCTTCGTGCGCGCGATGACCACGGTCAGCGCGGTCATCTTCCTGGTCACGGCCGAGTACGACCTGGCCACCACCTACATCATCAGCCGCGTGGGCAATGGCGACTACGGCGTCGCGCTCGCCTATTGCACCGTGCTGATGGCGCTGATGGGACTGGCGATAGGCTTGGTTCAATGGCTGGTCGGCGAACGACGCCTGGGTCGGCGCCGTGCCGCGATGCCGAGCGGACCGGCGGCCATCGCGCATTGAGCAGGGGCGGACAGACATGAGCAACGGCATCGAACTTCGCAACGTCACCAAGCGCTACGGCGACGATCCACGGGCAGCGCTGGCGGTCAAGGGCATCAGCTTCGAGGTACCGAGCGGCACCCTGACGACCATCCTCGGCCCGTCCGGTTGCGGCAAGACGACCACCCTGCGCATGATCGCCGGGCTGGAGGCACCGACCTCCGGCAGCATCCTCATGTGCGGGCGCGACGTGACGACGCTGGGTCCGGCGGAGCGCAACGTCAGCATGATGTTCCAGAGCTACGCGCTCTTCCCGCACATGAACGTGATCGACAACGTCGCCTACGGTCCGCGCATGAGCGGCGAGCGCCGCGACGATGCGCGCGCCCGCGCGCGCGAGGCCCTGCGCGGCGTCGGCCTGGCCGACTTCGACCTGCGGCTGCCCAGTGAGTTGTCAGGCGGCCAGCAGCAGCGCGTCGCGCTGGCGCGTGCGCTGGTCCTCGAACCCGCGGTGCTGCTGTTCGACGAGCCGCTGTCGAACCTGGACGCGCGGCTTCGACGCGAGATGCGCGAAGAGATCCGCGGCCTGCAGCAGCGGCTCGGGCTCACTGTCGCGTACGTCACGCACGACCAGAGCGAGGCCCTGGCGGTCAGCGACCAGATCATCGTGATGGACCACGGCGTCATCGCGCAGCGCGGCAGTCCCGAGCAGCTCTATGGCCATCCCGAGAGCGAATTCGTCGCCGGCTTCATGGGCGAAGCCATGGTCTTCACCGCTTTCGCCCATGCCGATGGCCGCGTGGAACTCGGACCGCTGACCTTGCCCGCGCGTGCCGGCGTGGTTCCGGGCATCGTCAAGGTAGCCGTGAGACCGGAGGCCTGGCTGATCGGCTCCGCGATCGGCGTGCCCGCGCTCCTTCGCAAGACGGCCTACCTGGGAAGCCACTTCGAATACCTCTTCGACACCGAGCTCGGCAGCATCTTCGTCGTCTCGGCCGATCTGGCGCGGCCCCTGCCGCCGGGCGCCCAGACCACGCTGTCGCTCGGCAGCCATGGCGTCTCCGTCGTGGCGTCGGTGGCCGGTCAATAGCCGCTCGCGAACGGCGCCTAGAACGGCTCCTTGAAAGGACGCAGGTCCATCTCCTGCGTCCACGCGCTGCGATGCTGCCGATGCAGTTGCCAATAGCTCTCGGCGATCGCATCGAGCTGCAGCAGTCCGTCGTCGCCGGCCTGCTCCACGCGTTGCGGCGCGCTGCCGCGCAGCCGCTCGCCGTCGATGCCGCCGTCGATCACGACATGCGCCACGTGAATGCCCTGCGGTCCGAATTCGCGCGCCAGGCTCTGGCTCAGCGAGCGGAGCCCGGCTTTCGCGGCGGCGAAGGCGGCGAATGGCGGGCGGCCGCGCAGGGCGGCGGTGGCACCGGTGAACAGCAGGCTGCCGCGCCCGCGCGGATCGCGCGCGTCGGTGCCGTTGGCCAGCAGGCCCTGCAGCGCCTCGCGACCGAAGACGAAGCCGCCCAGGGTGCTGGTGCGCCAGGCCTGGATGAACTGCTCCACCGTGAGTTCGAGGCTGGGCGCCCGGACTGCGCTCGCCGCATTGAACACCGCCACGCCCAATGGTCCGAGCGCCAGCACGCGCTGCGCGACGCCGTGCATCTCGGCCTCGCTGGCCACGTCGGCGGCGAAGGCACTTGCGCGTCCGCCGGCGGCGTTGATCTCATCGGCCACTGCCTGCAACTGCTGCGGCGTGCGACCGGTCAGCGCGGCGATGAAGCCCTCGCGCGCGAAGCGGCGCGCCAGTGCGGCACCGAGTCCGGCGCTGGCGCCGACGCCGGCGATCCATGCCACCGGCGCGCGCGCGGCGGTCGAGGTCGATGCGCGATCGGTGTCGGTCGAATTGCCCATGATTTGCATCCCGAGTGGAGTTGCCGGGATTTTTCCAGGAATGTGCGTCCAGCGCTTGACGCTGCGAATTGCCGGACCGCTCAGCGCGGCTCGTCGCCCATCACCGTCGTGCGGTAGAGCTTGCGGCGCAGGTGGTCGGGCGTGCCGGCCGCCAGGTGCATCAGCGAGCGGTTGTCCCAGAACACCAGGTCGTGCGGCTGCCAGCGATGGCGCATCACGAATTCCGGCCGGACGCTGTGCGCGAACAGCTCGGCCAGCAGGGAATCGCTCTCGGCCTGCGGCAGGCCCACGATGCGGGTCGTGAAATGCTCGCTGACGAAGAGCGCCTTGCGGCCGGTCTCCGGATGGGTGCGCACCACCGGATGGACTGCCGGCGCGACCTGATCGATCTGCTGCTGCGAGAGCTTGGGCCGCCACGGATTCCTGGCGCGCAGCTCCTCGTACTTGGCGAGGTAGCTGTGCTCGGCCCGGAGCGGTTCGACGCGCCGCTTCAGCGCCGGATCCAGGCCTTCCCAGGCCAGGTGCTGATCGGCGAAGAGGGTGTCGCCACCTTCGGCCGGCAGTTCCTGCGCATGCAGCAATGAGCCCAGGCTGGGCTTCGTCTTGTAGGAGATGTCGGAATGCCAATAGGCGCCGGCATCGCCGAGGCCGATCGGCTCGCCCTTCTCCTTGATGTTGGAGACGATCAGGATCTCGGGATGGCCGCTCAGATGGAACTGGTGCAGCACGTGGATCTCGAGCGGGCCGAAGCGTCGGCTGAAGTCGATATGGGCCTGCGGCGAAACCCGCTGGTCGCGGAAGACCAGCACATGGTGGTCCAGGTGCGCGCGATGGATGCGCGCGAAATCGGCGTCGGCGATCGGCCTGCCGATGTCGAGGCCGATGACCTCTGCACCCACCGGCGCATCGAGCCTGCGGACCTCGAAGGTCTGGGAATCGGAGGAGGAAGGCATGGGATGGCGTCGGTTGTTCGGCGGAGGCCACTTTACTCGTTTGGAAGCGACGCAGGCGATGCATGTCGGACGGCTGAAGCGACTCCTTAGCAGCTATTTCATATTTGCAAGTAACTACTCCGTCCTTCGCTTTCCGCACTTGAATCCTCAGAATCGCGGCTTTCCAACGGAAGGCCCTGGCGGCCTCGAATGCAAATGCTTCCTCGTCGCTCACTCCTCAAGCTCACGCTCGGCGCCGGTCTTGCAGGCAGCCTCGCGCTGGCCGCGGTTCCGGCAATGGCGCAGACCGTCACGCTGCTCAACGTCTCCTATGACCCGACGCGCGAGCTCTATGTCGACTTCAACAAGGCTTTCGCCGCCTACTGGAAGGGCAAGACCGGCCAGGACGTCTCGATCAGGCAATCGCACGGCGGCTCCGGCGCGCAGGCGCGCTCGATCATCGACGGGCTCGAAGCGGACGTCGCAACCCTGGCGCTGGCCGGCGACATCGACGGTCTGGCGGCACGCGGCCTGGTCAAGCCGGACTGGCAGAAGCGGCTGCCGAAGAATTCGGCGCCCTACAACTCGACCATCGTGTTCCTGGTGAAGAAGGGCAATCCCAAGGGCATCAAGGACTGGGACGATCTCGCCAGGCCGGGCGTGCAGGTGATCACGCCGAACCCCAAGACCTCCGGCGGCGCCCGCTGGAACTACCTCGCGGCCTGGGAGTTCGGCAAGCGCAAGTTCGGCAGCGACGAGAAGGCCAGGGACTTCGTCGGCAGCATCTACAAGAACGTGCCGGTTCTCGACACCGGCGCGCGCGGCAGCACCATCACCTTTTCGCAGCGCGGCGTGGGCGACGTGCTCATCGCCTGGGAGAACGAAGCCCACCTGGTGTTGAAGGAGTTCGGCGCCGAGAAGTTCGACATCGTCGCGCCTTCGGCCAGCATCCTGGCCGAGCCGACGGTCGCGGTGGTCGACAAGGTGGTCGACAAGAAGGGCACGCGCGCGGTGGCGGAGGAATACCTCAAGTACCTCTACTCCGACGAAGGCCAGGACATCGCCGGCCGCAATTTCTACCGGCCGACTTCGGACAAGGCCAAGGCCAAGTACGAATCGCAGTTCCCGAAGATCACGCTGTTCACCGTCGACGAGGCATTCGGCGGATGGGCCAAGGCCGACAAGGCGCACTTCGCGGACGGCGGCTCTTTCGACCAGATCTACACCAGCAAGCTGAAGTAGCAGCCGGCTCCGGGCGCGGTCGCCGCGAACCGCCGCAGTTCCATGAATTTCCAGCAGTTGCGCTCCGTGCGCGAGGCCGTCCGATCCGGTTTCAACCTCACCGAGGCGGCCCATGCGCTGCACACCTCGCAGCCCGGCGTCAGCCGGCAGATCCGGGAGCTCGAGGATGAACTCGGCATACCCCTCTTCGCCCGGGCCGGCAAGCGCCTCACCGGCCTGACCGCGCCCGGCGAGCAGCTCTTGCCGATCATCGAACGGGTGCTGCTGGAAACCCACAACCTGCGCCAGGCGGGACAGGAATTCCTCTCGCGCGAGACCGGGCTGCTGTCGATCGCCGCAACCCATTCGCAGGCGCGCTATGCGCTACCCATTGCGGTGCAGGATTTCCGCAGCCGCTTTCCCCAGGTGCAACTGCACCTGCGCCAGGGTTCGCCCCAACAGGTCGCCCGGATGCTGCTCGATGGCGAAGCCGACGTCGGCATCGCAACCGAGGCCCTCGGCGACTATCCGCAACTGGTAGCACTGCCCTGCTTTCGCTGGACCCACTCGGTGATCGCCCCGCCGGGCCATCCATTGCTGGACGGTGCGCTGACCATCGAGCGGCTGGCCGAATGGCCGCTGGTCACCTACGACGGCGGCTTCACCGGCCGCACGCGCATCGACAAGGCCTTCGCCGAGGCCGGTCTGAATCCCGACATCGCGATCACCGCGATGGACGCCGACGTGATCAAGACCTATGTCGAGCTAGGCATGGGCGTGGGAGTCGTTGCCGGCATCGCATTCGAGACGGAGCGCGACCTGCAGTTGCGCGCCGCCGATGCCGGGCATCTGTTCGGCATCAACCTGACCAAGCTCGCGCTGCGGCGCGGTGTCTTCCTGCGCGGCTTCGTCTACGACTTCATCGCTGCCTTCGCGCCGACGCTGGACCGCGCCACGGTCGACGATGCCTTGCTGGCGCCAGGCGAGGACGCGGCGAGGGATCGCACGCCGGAGCCGGTCCTGCCCGGCTTGCCGATGCTCGCTCAGGGCTTGCGCACATGCACCACGCCGGTCATGAACGGATGCACGCTGCAGACGTAGCGGTAGTCGCCCTCCTTGGCGAAGACGAACTCGAACTGGTCGTCGGTGTCCATCGCCTTCGAGGCGAAGAGCTTGTCCTTGCCCTGGCTCGACACCGTGTGCGGCGTCTGGTCGTGGTTGATCCAGCGCACGGTCGTGCCTGGCGCCACGGTCAGCTCCATCGGCATGAACATGAACTTGCCTATGTCCACGGTCGCCACGGACGCATGGGCAGCGATGGCCGCGAATGCGCCGAAGGCCGCGAGGATGTAGGCGCGCAGGCGCCTGCCGCCGAAGAATGCTCGGTTCATTCCAATCTCCTTGTTAGTTGGGTCAACGGTTCGGAGCGAGATCCGATGGGCGATTCGATGAAGCAACGAAGGGCCTGTCGATCAACGCCAGCTCGCTGCGCCCGCGCACCAGCTCGATCTGCCGGGTGCCCAGCAGCGTGGCCAACTGCGCTGCCGGCACGGTGACCGGCTCCGGCTCGCCCACGCCTTCCTGCCCGGGCGTCGGCAGCGGATAGGCCAGGGACATCGCAGTGTGCAGCGACACCTTGCCTTCCACCTTCTGCAGCACCTGGTGGATATGGCCGTTCAGTACGGTGACCGAGCCATAGGGCCGCAGCAGGGCCATCGCCTGGGCCGAGTCGGCCGTGCCCCAGCCCCAGGGCTCCCAGATCGTCCACAGCGGAATGTGCGCGAGCAGCACGATGGGCGTGGAGTGCGCGACACCCGCCAGGTCCTTGCGCAGCCAGGCCAGTTGCTCGTCGCCGATCGCGGCCATGCGGCCGGCCTTGAAGTTCAGCACGTTGGTCAGGCCGATGAAATGCACGCCGCCCTGGTTGAAGCTGTACCAGCCGCGCTTCCTGCCGTCATGGTCGAAATACTTCAGGTAGCCGCCGATGCCGTCGTCGATCGCATCGTGCTCGCCGGGCACCGTGTGGACCCGATCCACCCTCAGCTCCTGCAGCAGTTCGCGCGCCTGGCCGAATTCGTCCGGCTTCGACAGGTGGCTCACGTCGCCGGTGTGCACCACGAAGGCAGGTGCGTTCGGCAGCCCGTTGATGTCGGCGATCGCATGGCGCAGGCTGCCCACCACGTCGGGATTGGCCGCCTTGTTGAAGCCGATGTGCGTGTCGCTGATCTGCACGAACGTGAATGCGTGGTCCTCGGGTCTTCGTGGCGTTTCGCCGCGTGTCGCGCCGAGCGCCATCGGCACGCCGCCGCTGACGGTCCAGACGATGGCGGCCGCGCTCCAGGCCGACAGGCAGCCCAGTGCCTGCCGTCGATGCGGGTCGACGGGGCCGTCCAGACGATCGGGCCGGACGGTGGAGTGGGACTTGGTATCCGACGGTGGGCTCATGACTTCGACTCCTTCTGGATGAATTGCCGATCGCTCTACCTTCTGCATGACCGGGCGTGGCGGCGATTTATTCCGTGCCTTTCTTCGCAGTCGAAATCCGCGATGCCTGCATCGGCCGATCATGAAAGCGCATGCCGGGTAGCATCGGCGGCGCGGCCATCCCTGCCGCCCGGAGCCGAACCATGTATGCCTGCACATCCTTGAGCGAAGAGACGCTGGTGCGTCGCGTCGCCTCCTGCATCTGCCACCAACCCGAGATCCAGGCATTGAGCCGACGCTGGAGCGGCGAGCTGACGCGGCGCGGCTTCGTGGCCGGCGTCGCCGCCTCGTTCGCCGCGCTGGGCCTGCCTTCGCGTGCCAGCGCGCAACCGGCGCAAGCCACGCCGGCGCGGCCCGTCGTGCTCGCCAACCTGCGCATCTTCGACGGCCGATCGGCGACGCTGCGCGACGGGTTGCAGGTACGCATCGAGGGCTCGCGCATCCAGGCCGTGGCGCCTGCAGCAGCGGCGGCGCCCGAAGGCGCGATGCTGATCGATTGCGGCGGCCGGGTGCTGATGCCCGGCCTCATCGATGCGCACTGGCACAGCTTCTTCGCCGGCCTGTCGCTGCAGCGGCTTCTGGCCGGCGACGTCGGCTACATCCACCTGGCCGCCGCGGCCGAATCGCGGCGCACGCTGATGCGCGGTTTCACCACCGTGCGCGACCTCGGCGGCCCGGTGTTCGCCTTCAAGCAGGCGGTGGACGAAGGCCTGGTCGACGGGCCGCGCATCTACCCCTGCGGCGCGATGATCACCGGCACCGGCGGCCATGGCGACCTGCGCCAGCTGTCGGACCTGCCGAGGCAGCCGGGCGGCGAGCTAAGCTTCGTCGAGCGCTCGGGCGCCGCGTCGATCGTCGACAGCCCCGACGAGATCCGCCTGCGCGTGCGCGAGCAGCTGATGCAGGGCGCGACGCAGATCAAGCTGGTCGGCGGCGGCGGCGTGTCATCGCCGCGCAGCCCGCTCGACCTGACCACGCTGACCGAGGCCGAGGTCCGCGCCGCGGTCGAGATCGCGCGCGACTGGAACACCTACGTGACGGTGCATGCCTATGCACCGGCCACGGTGCAGCGCGCGGTCGCATCCGGTGCGCGCTGCGTCGAGCATGCGCACCTGATGGACGAGACCACCGCGAAGATGATGGCCGACAAGGGCGTCTGGCTCAGCATCCAGCCCTTCCTGTCCGAAGAGGACACGGGCGTGCTCACCGGCCCGAGCCGCGTTGCGGCGCTGCAGGTCTTCGCGGGCACCGACAACGCCTACCGGCTCGCGCGCAAGTACAAGCTGAAGACCGCCTTCGGATCGGACATGCTGTTCTCGCCGGCGCTCGCCATGCGCCAGGGCACGATGCTCAACCACCTGAGCCGCTGGTATTCGAATGCCGAGATCCTCACCATGGCCACCTCGACCAATGCCGAGCTGCTGGCCATGTCGGGCCCGCGCAATCCCTATCCCGGCAAACTCGGCGTGATCGAGGATGGCGCCTTTGCCGACCTGCTGCTGGTCGACGGCAATCCGCTGGAGAATCTCGCGCTGCTGGCCACGCCCGAGACATCGCTTTCACTGATCATGAAGGACGGCCGGATCCACAAGAACATGATCTCGAAGACCTGAAGCGCCTGCGCTCAGGTGAGCATCGGCGCCATGCCGGGGTCGCCCTTCTGCATCGCGCGACTATAGGCTTCTCGGGCACCGACCCGCTGCAGGTAGGCCAGGATGCCTGGATAGGGCGACAGGTCCAGCGGGTAGTAGAGGCGCATCGTGGTGAGCGAGAAGACGCTCATGATGTCGGCCGCGGTGAATTCGCTGCCGGCCAGCCAGTCGACCGTGCGCAGGCGCGCATCCATCAGTTCGAGCGACAGCGCCAGGCGCCCGCGCATCGCGAGTTGCGTCGGGTTGTCCTGAGGCAATTCGAGCCGGTGCAGGATCATGTTGCGTCCCATGCCGGGCTGCAGGTTGCCGTTCGAGAAATGGAACCAGAAAAGGTAGTCGGCAAAGGCGGGGTGCGCAGGCCCCAGGCTCAATCGGCCGCCGCCGTGGCGCGCCAGGATGTATTCGACGACAGCGCCCGACTCGGTCAGCACCAGTCCGCCATCGTGGATCACCGGCGCGGTGCCCAGCGGATGCAGCGCCTTGTAGGCCGGAGGCGCGAGCCGCGTGACCGGGTCGCGGTCGTACAGCTTCAGCTCGTAGGGAATCTCCAGCTCCTCGCAGAGCCAGACGATGCGTTCGGACTGCGACTTGCCTAGGTGGTGGACGGTCAACATGGGGACTCCTGGAGTGTGGATGCAGGCGCGCTGGCGGCCCGCGAGCCAGCTCAAGCCTGCTCGATCGCCACTGCGCTTGCGGCTTCGGCCGATGAACTGCGCAACGCGACGAAGGCCCTGCGCAAGCGCTCGATGCCCGCATCCCTGATCTGCAGCCCCTCGAGCGCCGCGAGCGTCGCCTCGAAATAGGCCGAGCAGGTGCCCAGCCGGCCCTTGCCGGTGGCGATGAAACTCGCCGTCTCGGCGCCACTGAGGCTGCCGACATAGCGCGAATGCCGCCGATTGGCGACGAAGGTCAATGCGCGTTGCGGCCGTCCGTCGATCCGGGCGTCGATCCAGCGCGCGTCGTAGGCGCCGGTCAGCATCTCGCGCTGCCACAGCAGGCCGAGTTCGTGCCGCACCGCGGCGGCCTCGATCCTGAAGGCGATGCCGTTGCAGGCGCCGCCGCGGTCGAGGGCCAGCATCAGGCCGGGATGGTCGGGCGTGCCGCGCGCCATGTGCAGCCAGAGGCAGAACTTGCGACTCCAGCCGTGCACCCGGGCACGGACCGATTCGACATAGTGGAAGGCCGGGTTCCACATCAGCGACCCATAGCCGAAGACCCAGACGTCGTCGCCGTCGTTCCAGGTCGCGAGCGTGGCCTCGACCGAGGCTTCGAGTTCGGCATCGCTGCGGATGCGGATGCCGGCCGGCGCATGGGCCCGGATCGCCGCCAGCATGGAGCCATCCGCCAGGGTATCGCGGGTAAAGCCGGTTTCATTGGCCGGGCGGGCAAGAAGGGGCGGCTGTAGGGGCAGCATGGCAGGTGGGAAGCTCCAGGCTCGGGAAGTCAGGCTCCGATTCTCGGGCGAATCGGCTGCATCGGGTGAAGCAAGTCTCGCGCCGCCGTGAAATGGAACACGCCTGGCCGCTCCAAAGAGGCTACCAGCGCTCGCTCCAGGGGCGCAGGTCAAGTTCGTGGGTCCAGGCGTCGCGCGGCTGGGTATGCAGGTACCAGTAGTTCTCGGCGATGTGATCGGGGTTCAGGATGCCGTCCTGGTCCTTGGTGGCGTACCTGTCGGGGAAGTTGCTGCGGATGAACTCGGTATCGATCGCGCCGTCGACCACGACATGGGCCACGTGCACGTTCTTCGGGCCCAGTTCGCGCGCCATGCTCTGCGCCAGCGCGCGCAGGGCGTGCTTCGCGCCCGCGAAGGCCGAGAATCCCGCGGCACCGCGAAGGGCTGCCGTCGCTCCGGTGAAGAGCACCGTGCCACGGCCGCGCTCGCCCATGCGGCGAGCTGCCTCGCGGCCATTGAGGAAGCCGCTGAAGCAGGCCATCTCCCAGACCTTGAAATACTTGCGCGCGGTCTCGTCGACCACGCTCGACGGCACGTTGGCGCCGATGTTGAAGACCAGCACCTCGACCGGGCCGATATCGCGCTCGATCCTGTCCCACAGGGCGATCACCTCCTCTTCCTTGCGCGCGTCCGAGCCGAAGGCGAAGGCCTTGCCTCCGGCCGACTCGATGCTGCGCACCAGCGGCTGCAGCTTGTCGGCGTCGCGGCGCGTGACGCAGGCGGTGTAGCCGCCGGCCGCGAAGCGCCTGGCGATGGCGCCGCCGGTCGAATCGCCGGCGCCGATCACCAGCGCGACCTTGGCCTGGGGGTTCTGAGAGCTCATGTCGCCTCCATTCAATGAACGATCGTTAAGTCAACGGACGTTAAGCCAGCGCCGGACGCCTGTCAATCGGCCCGCCGCTGGCGATGGTACGTCGGCGACCGGCAGCCCCTGCGCTGCCCAGTCAGGACAGCTGCGTCTTCTCGATCGATCGGCGGGTCGCGGCCAGGATCTCGCGGCGCGTGCGCTCGCTGTCGACCACCCGCGCCATCAGCAGCGCGCCGACGCACTGCGCCATCACCGCCCAGGCTGCGTCGGGATCGCCGTCGAGGCGGGCGCTCCAGCACTTGTGCAGCTTCTTGAGCGAACGCTCGACGCCCTTGCGCACCGGCGGCTCGGCGCGGGCGATCTCGGCGCCGAGGGCCGGCAGCGCGCAGCCGGATTCGGGGTGCAGCGCATGGGCGCTGCTCAGGTAGCTGCGCAGGCGCATGGCCACATGGTCGGGCGGCGAATCCGGCGTGCCGGCGAGCATCTCGCTGCTGTTGTCGAGCTCGAGCGCGACCAGCGCGGCGAACAGCTCGGCCTTCGAGCCGAAATGGCTGTAGAAGGCGCCGCCGGTGAGCCCGATGGCCGACATCAGGGCATCGACGCCGGTGCTGGCGAAGCCGTCCTTCTTGGCGATCGCGCGGCTGCTCTGGAGCAGCTTGTCGCGGGTCTCCTGCTTGTGGGCGCGGGCATAGCGCATGGTCGGCTCCTGGACCTGGGTCTTGGGGTTGGCGTGGCCGATGACCTTAACATGCCGATCGTTTGCCAAACGATCGTTCTTCCCTGGCATGACCAGGGATCAAACCCGTCCCGTCTTGCCCCTGCGCTGCCGCACCGCCGAGGCCAGCCCCTCCAGCACCGGCACCGTCTGGCTGAAGCCGATGCAGGCATCGGTGATCGAAACGCCGCGCCGCAAGGGCACGCCGGGCACCAGGTCCTGCCGCCCCTCCTCGAGATGGCTCTCGATCATCAGGCCGGTGATGCGCCCGTCGCCGGCCGCGATCTGCGCCGCCACCTCCGCCGCCACCACGACCTGCCGCTGGTGCTGCTTGCTGCTGTTGCCATGCGAGACGTCGATCATCACCTGCTCGCGCAGGCCGTTGCCGCGCAGCGTCTCGCAGCTGGCCGCCACGTCGGCGGCCGAATAGTTGGGCGCCTTGCCGCCGCGCAGGATCACGTGGCAGTCGTCGTTGCCGCGCGTCTCGAAGATGGCGGCCATGCCCATCTTGGTCATGCCCATGAAGGCATGCGGCGCGCGGGCCGCCAGGATCGCGTCGGCGGCGACCTTCAGGCTGCCGTCGGTGCCGTTCTTGAAGCCGACCGGGCAACTGAGGCCCGAGGCCAGCTGGCGATGGCTCTGACTTTCGGTGGTGCGCGCGCCGATCGCGCCCCAGGCGATCAGGTCGGCAATGAACTGCGGGCTCAGCAGGTCGAGGAACTCGGTGCCGGTCGGCAGGCCCATGGTGGTGAGTTCGAGCAGCAGGCGCCGCGCGCGCTCAAGGCCTTCGTTGATGGCGAAGCTGCCGTCGAGATGCGGGTCGTTGATGTAGCCCTTCCAGCCGACCGTGGTGCGCGGCTTCTCGAAATAGGCGCGCATCACGATCAGCAGGTCGTCCTGCAGCGTGTCCGAGACCGCCTTGAGCCGCTCCGCATATTCGAGCGCCTGGTCGTGGTCGTGGATGGAACACGGCCCGACCACCACCACCAGCCGGTCGTCCCGTCCGTGCAGGACGTCGGCGATCGCGGCGCGGCTGCTTTCCACCAACGCCAGCGTGTTGTCGCGCACCGGCACCCGCTCCTGCAGCAGTGCCGGCGTGATCAGCGGCCGGACAGCGCCGATGCGCACGTCGTCGATGCGGGTGGTGTCCAGGGTGGTGTCGCGCGAGCCGACTTCGGCATCGTGGAAGGGGTCGTCGAGGGAAGGCATGGGCAGTGGGCTCGTCATCGGGTCGAAGCCCGGATTGTCCCAGGCTTGGAGCCAGCGCTGCCGCGAGCCCGCCTCAGGCGACTCCGCTTGCGGCGCGCTTCGGGCGTTCGCCCTCGACATGCGGTTTCGAGCGCAATGCCTCGATCTGCTCCGCCAGGTGCTCGGCATCGCGCGCCACACCCGAGAAGCGCCCCGAGCCCCAGGTATGGAGCCACGGCAGGCCGAGGAAGTAGAGCCCCGGCACGCCCGTCACGCCGCGCAGATGCACCGGATCGCCGCGTCCATTGAAGACCGGCGCGTCCACCCAGCCGAATTCGGGCAGGAAGCCGATGCACCACAGCACGCTGGTGATGCCCGAGGCGCGCAGGCTCAGGGCGGTGCGCTCTTCCACAGGCTGCCACTGCGGCTGGTAGACGCCGCCCGGCGGCGCGTCGATGCCCTTCGCCTCGATGTAACGGTCGATGGAGGCATTGATGCCGTTGAAGATCGCATCCGAATGGTCCAGGTGCGCGCGCAGGTTGGGCTGGAATTGCAGCGCGTCGCCATCGAGCCCTGTCAGGAGGCCGAAAAGCTCCATTCCCTCGGCCGCGAATCGCCGCAGGTCGATGTCGCGGCCGCCGTCGCGGCCGGTCACGTAGTGATTGGTGTTGTCGCGCACGCCTTCGCGCAGCGGATGCTGGGTCACCGGCATGTCGTAATAGTTCATATCGGCCAGCCAGTCGACCACGTCGCGGCCGCGATAGAAGCGCGCGCAGCGCGGCGCGTTGCCGGTCGCGAGGAAGACCTTGCGGCCCGCCAGGTGCAGGTCCTCGGCGATCTGCGCGCCGGACTGGCCGCAGCCCACCACCAGCACCGCGCCTTCGGGCAACTGCGCCGGGTTGCGGTACTGCGCCGAGTGGTACTGCACGATCTGCCGGGGCAGGCGCTCGGCCATGCGCGGCACCACCGGCTTGTGGTAGCCGCCCGAGGCCACCACCACCTGGTCGGCGGTGAAGTCGCCAGCGCTGGTGCGGACCTCGAAGCGCTCGCTGTCGAGGGCACGGGTGACCTTCTCGACGCTCACGCCCTCGATCGCCGGCGCCTGAACCTGCTCGACGAAGCCCGCGAGCCATGCATTGATCTCGTCCTTCACCATGAAGCCGTGCGGATCTTCTCCACGGTACGGCCAGCCGGGCAAATTGCATTGCCAGTTGGGCGTGACCAGGCAGAAGGAATCCCAGCGCTGGGTACGCCAGCTGTGGACCAGGTTGCGCTTCTCGATCACCAGGTGGTCGATGCCCCGCTGCTGCAGACAGTGGCTCAGCGACAGGCCGGACTGGCCGCCGCCGACGATGATGACGCTGTAGTGGGTGGGTCGTGTGTTCATGGCGGTTCTTTCTCTCTCTCTCAAATGGGCTTGGGTCCGAGGTCAATCGAAGCGCAGCACCTGCACCCGGGCCTCGGGCCGGTCCTGGAATCGTTGCGCGATTCCCTCGATCTCCGCGAGCTGGTCCAGCGCCTGCGAGCAGGCGAAGCCGTACTTCGCACGTACCCTTTCGGAGGCGATGCCCAGCGCCTCGCGGCTGAGTTCGAGGAATTCCGGCAGGGCATAGTCCTCGCCCGCGACCAGGTAGTCACCGATCACCAGGGAAGGCGAATAGCAGCGGGTCTCGCTGTGATCCGGCCAGCGGATGTGGAAGTGCATCACGGGCATCGCGGGCTCCTTGTTTTCAATCGACGGCGGCCAGGGACTGGGTCGTCGCGCGCGGCCCGAGCCCCTGCCGATACAGCCGCACATGGCGCGCGGCGCTCGCCCGCCAATCGAAGCGCTGGCCCAGACGGTCCGCGGCCGACGCGATGCGCGCTGCGTCGCGGCCGGAAAGCGCTGCATGCAGCGCGGCCGCTATCGAATCGGCATCCAGCGGATCGGCCCACTGCACCTCGCCCTCGCGCAGGTAGTCGGTGAAGGGGGCGATGCGCGACACCACCACCGGCACGCCGCTGGCCAGGGCCTCCAGCACCACCAGCCCGAAACCTTCATTGAGCGAAGGCATCGCGACCACGTCGGCCAGCCGGTAGAGCCCGGGCATGTCCTCGTCGGCCAGCGGGCCGGTCAGCACGATCGGCTGGCCCGCGCCGATCGCCAGCCCTTGCGCCTGCGCCAGCGCCGCGAAGTCGCGCGCGCTGCGGCTGTGGTCCAGCAGGCTGGCGCCGCCGGCCACGACGAGCTGCGCCTGCGGATGATGCAGCGCGCGCAGCCGGATGAAGGCCTGGAGAAGACGCAGCGTGTTCTTGCGCTCCTCGACGCCGCCGACGGCCAGCAGCACCGGCGCTTGTCCGCGCACGCCCAGCCGCAAGGCCAGCGCCGCATCCCTGGCCCCGGGACTGAAGCGCCGGCTGTCGATGCCGTTGTCGACCTGATGGGCCTCGAGCCCATGCTCGGCCGCCAGCCGATCGCGCCAGAGCCGGCTGACGCAGAAGAGCTGCGCGGCGCTGCGAAAGCCGCGCGACTGCCAGTGCATGAGCTGCGGCGATTCGAAATGCTCCAGGTGATGGACGGTTCGCACGAAGCCGTCGATCGCGCCGCGCTCGCGCAGGTCGGCCAGCGCATTGCCGCCGATCGGGTCATGGGCATGCAGCACATCGAAGGCTTCGCCGCCGCGCAGCAAGTCCTCCACCGCAGCGCGCAAGGCAACGATCCGGCTGGCGACCATCCGGACCATGTCCGAGGATGCCGGCGCCACCGCCGCCAGATGCGTGCTGCATCGCACCGGCCTGAAGAAGCCCTGGCCCTTTGGCGCAGGCGCGATCACCGTCACCCGATGTCCAGCCTCGTGCAAGGCCTGGGCCAGCTCCAGCGTATGGACCACGCCGCCGCGCGGGTTCACCGAATGGGTCAGCAGGCCGATGCGAAGCGGCTTCGGCTGCTGCAGCTCGCGCTCAGGCATGGATCGCCTGCGCATCGGCAGCCTCGCGGATGAAGGCGTCGCGCCGCAGGTCCCACAGCAGTTCGGCCTCCCCGCCTTGGCGCAGCATCAGCTGCCGCGACTCGTCCACCTCGCCGATCACCTGGCAGGCGATGTCGCGCGCCGCGAAGCGGGTCAGCACGGCGGCCAGCTTGTCGGGTTGCACGCTGAGGATGAAGCCGAAGCTGGGAAAAGAGCTGAGCCAGCGCAGCAGGGGCACGCCGGCGGGCCGCGGTATCGCATCGAGGTCGATGCCGGCGCCCATCTGCGAGCATTCCAGCAGCATCAGCGCGGTGCCGATCGCGCCGGCCATGCTGATGTCCTTGGCTGCCGCGCAAAGGCCCTCCTCGGCCAGCGCCGGCAGCAGTTCGAGGTCGGCCCTCAGCCGCACACCCGGCGCGGTGGAGGACGCGTCCCAGAAGGGAAATGGCTCCTGGAAGGCGCCGCGCAGGTCCACCGCCATCACCAGCAGCTCGCCGGGCCGCGCGGCAAAGCTGCTGAGCAGCCGGCGCGCGCGCCCGAGGATGGCCACCGCCAGTTGCGGCCGCGGGCTGCGCTGGTTGCTGTGGCCACCGACGATGGGCACGCCGTACTTGGCCGCCGCCTCGGCCATGCCGGCCAGCATCTGGTCGGCATGGTCCATGCCGGCGCTCCACAGCGCATCGACCACTGCGGTAGGCCGGCCGCCCATCGCATAGATGTCGCTGACGTTGACCATCACGCCCGAATAGCCCGCAAAACGCGGCAGGCGCTCGATGAAGTCCTCGACCAGGCCCTCGATCGCGAACAGCAGGTAGCCGCCATGCCCGTCCGGAATGGCGGCGCAGTCGTCACCCACCGGCACCGCCTGCGCCAGGTCGGCCGCGCCGCCGGGCAGGCTGCGGCCCAGCGCCGCGACCACGCCGCTGATGTCGCGCTTGTGGGCGAAGCCGCGGCTCTCGCGCAGGGCGCCGGCAAGCTCGCTCAAGCGCATGGCGCACTCCTTCCGCGCGAGACGAAGCCGCTCACTGCGTCGTGGCATGGCGGATAGGCAGCGAGATCGGCTTCCATCTCCACATGCGGCCGTCCGTGCAGGTCCAGCCGCTCCCGGCTGCGCCAGTGCAGCTTGCGGAAGAGCGATTCGTTCTGAGCCTGCACATGCGCAAGGAAGCTGCGGCAGCCTTGCGCACGGGCCATGCAGACGGCCAGCCGGATCAGCGTCGCGCCCAGGTGCCCCTGGCTGCGAAAGTCCGCATGCACCGCCAGCCGCGAGCCCCACCACAGGCCGGGCGCGGGCGAATGGATGCGCACCGTGCCCACGACCTGGTCGGGCATGCCGCCGATGCAGGACATCGCCACCAGCAGTTGCGCCTGGTCGTCGATCGCATCGCGGTCGTCGCCCGCGAAGAGGCCCTGCTCGACGCAGAACACGGCGCGCCGCAGGGCATGCGCCTGCTCGCGCTCCCAGTACTGGCGCGCCTCGCGCACCAGGAATCCGACCGGCGCGTAGCGAACGACCGGCTCCTCGATGTCGTCGATGCAGCTCATGGCGTGGCTCCCTGGTCAAGCTTCGTAGACGGACAACGACGAGCAGGCCCCGCACTTGCCGCAGCCGGCCTTGATGTCGCTGGAGCGCAGCTTCGCGGCTGCCACGCTGGCGCCCAGCGGCTCCAGGATCGACTTCATGAAGTCGGGCGAAGGCGCGGGATGGTCCTCCAGCGGCGTGCCGCTGATCGGCACGAAAGGCACCACGAAGGGATACACGCCCAGCGCCAGCAGCCGGTCGCAGATCTCGAGGATGGCTTCGCGCGAATCGCCCAGGCCGGCCAGGATGTAGGTGCTGACCTGACCGCGCCCGAAGACGCCGACCGCCGCCTCGAAGGCGCTCATGTAGCGCGAGATCGGCACCTGGGCCTTGCCCGGCATCAGCCGCTCGCGCAGCTCGGGCGTGACCAGCTCCAGGTGCATCCCCAGGGTGTCGATGCCGGCCGCATGCATGCGCTGGAACCAGCGGTCGTCGTCGGGCGGCTCGCACTGGCCCTGGATGGGCAAGTCGACCGCGGCCTTGATCGCGAAGGCGCTCTCGCACAGGATGGCCGCACCGCGGTCGGTGGCGTTGGGCGTGCCGGTGGTCATCACCATGTGCTTGACACCGTCGAGCAACACTGCCGCGCGCGCCACTTCGGCCAGTTGCTCGGGCGTCTTGCGCGCGATCGTGCGGCCGGCCGCCAGCGACTGCCCGATCGCGCAGAACTTGCAGCTCTTCCTGCGGCTCTCGTAGCGGATGCAGGTCTGCAGCACCGTGGTGGCCAGCACGTCGGCGCCGTGCAGGGTTGCGATGTGCGAATAGGGCACGCCATCGAGGGTCTGCATCTTGTAGAAGCGCGGCTGCTTCGGAAAGCTGATGCTGGCGATCGGGATGCTGCCGCGCATCACCCGGCTCAGGCCGCGCGCGTCAGGCGCCTCGGCGGTGAAAGGCGAGTTCCAGGCGCTCGATGTATGGACCGGCACCATGATCGTGTGGCCGTCCACCGTGACCGCCTTGTGGTCGGAAGGCCCGGCGCCGCCGCGCCGGCTGGCCGCGCCGGCGCCGGGGTCAGCCAGCCGCAACCCGAAGGACTGCAACTCGGTCATCAGCTGCCGGCTCGCAGAGGGAATTTGCGTGGGATTCATGGCTTGCGCTCCAGGTATCGGGGGTCGAGGAAAGGGCTGCCGGCATCGGCAGGGTTGTGGCGGCCGGCCGGTCGTTGATCGCCAGGCTCAGCAGCTCGGGACGGGCGTAGTGGCCGACCGAATCCATCATTCGCTTGCGCTTGGTGATGAGCGCCATGTCGAGGTCGGCGACCACCATGCCCTCGCCCTCGGTCAGCGGCGGCGCCAGGTGCCTGCCCTCGGGCGAGACGATCGCGGTGTGACAGCCGCCGCGCAGCGCCTTCTGAAGGCCGGCGTCGGGCGTGATCGCCTCGATCTGCGCATCGCTCAGCCAGCCGGTGGCGTTGATGACGAAGCAGCCCGACTCCAGCGCGTGATGGCGGATGCTGACTTCCATCTGCTCGGCGAAGATCGGCCCCACCAGCGAGCCCGGGAACTGCGCGCAATGGATCTCTTCATGCTGCGCCATCAGCGCATAGCGGGCCAGCGGGTTGTAGTGCTCCCAGCAGGCCAGGGCGCCGACCCGGCCGACCCGCGTCCGCACCGCCTGCAGGCCGGCCGCGTCGCCCTGGCCCCAGACCATGCGCTCGTGGTAGGTGGGCGTGATCTTGCGGCGCTTCAGCGCCAGCGTGCCGTCTGCGTCGAACACCAGCTGCGTGTTGTAGAGGCTGCCATGGTCGCGCTCGTTCACGCCCAGCACCAC